>Ga0208019_1000578_pt1 | contig 19791 bp, 21 predicted proteins | sample CB_VirMetaG_5_FD_184540 | JGI IMG/M metagenome (GOLD analysis project Ga0208019, IMG submission 184540) | Freshwater to marine saline gradient viral communities from Chesapeake Bay - CB_1508_1D Viral MetaG (SPAdes) (version 4) | ecosystem: Environmental > Aquatic > Marine > Coastal | place: USA...
TGGGTGGACCGCCGATGGGACCGATGGGTCCGTACAGCGCGGCTCCTCAAGCGCAAGTTCAACGCACAAGTGGCGTGCCCGGTGACCCCCTCAACGACACCCTCGCTGCAAAGCAACCGCCAAGCACTCCCACGGGGCCGGGCCTCGTAAACCTCGACCCAGGTTTCACCGGAGAGGTCGGCGACAACAGTTTCTACGACCCCAAAGATATCACCGCCCAACAACAGCGGTTCCTTATGAGCTTGATACTCGGGGTTGATCCTCGAGGCACCTACGGGGCTACTGAGGGGCTCTTCGGCGACGACGCCTTCGGCATGATGAAGAACATGATGGCGTCGATGATGGACCCGTATGGTCAGAACCGTGGCGGTCTGCCCGGGTACACCGCCGACCATCGAATCTTGCAGGACATCGCTCGCCAGCGAGTGCTCAGTATGCCGACACATGGGGGGGTCGGGATGCAGTTCCATGAACTTCTTGGACTTGGCGGCACAGATGCAAACGGCAACGGGATACCCGGTGTGCTCGACCGCACGCTGGACCGGGCGACCGGGCAGGGCGCTCAAATCGCTGCCCGGGACGATCGGGGCAATTTCGACGAGTTCACTGGGACCGAGGCCCAAACCGCCATAGACCTAGTTTACGGAGATTTTCTGGACCCCGAAACAGACGGGAACGTCGTCAACCAGTACATCGGCGTCGGAAACGAACTGACAGACAACGTCACCGACGTGAACGACGGCTTACTTTCCGGCACCGAACGCGCAGGCAAAGGTCTTGTCACAAGCATGGGCAGGCTAAACAACCGCTACGAGAAGACCCTGCTCAACAGCATCAACGCCGAAGCGCAGAAAACCCTCGCCCTCAAATCTCCCGAACTTCAAGCGCAGATGGAAATGGCGGGGCTTGGGCGGTCTGGCGCAAACCAGATGCTGCAAGGCTCGCTTGCTCAGGAGATCATGGGGCAAGCCAATCGAGACAAGTACCGCACCCTCCAGCAGTTTGCCGACACGGGTCGGGGCTTGGACGCACAGGCTCATTTGGCGAGCTTCGACGCAACGCGGGGGGCGCTCGGTCAAGCCGCTAGTCAGGGGCTCCAGGGTGCGTTGAGCCAGGCCAACCTAAGTGCGCAGGGGTTGAGCGACTTCGGAAACCTGACTGCAAATGCAATGGGTCAGAGGATCAACTACCACCTGGGCGGACAGCAAAACCAGCTAAACGCAATTCAAGCCGAGATGGCTAGTCGTCAGAATGCCACCAACCAACTGATGCAGATCTACGGGATGGGGCAAGCGGATATGCAGCAGAAGCTCAATCAGATGGGGACGTTCGCTGGCCTGGACTTCGACCTGGAACGCGCTCGTCAGCAGAATATGCAGAACATGGCGATGCTCCCCCTCCAGTACCTGATGACGATGGGCACCGGCACCACCAGCGGCGGTTATCGGCCTGCCAGTCCGGGCCCGAGCCCCTTCGCGCAAGCCGGCCTAAACATGGGTGCTCAGATGTTTGGAAACATGATGGGCGGTGGCGCGGTGCCTCAACCGACCTACCCAATCTACAACTCAGCGTGATGCAGATTCGGCCAGCAGTCTTGGAAGACGTGGCGGCGGTAACGGATCTCATTCGATCCGCCTTCGACCTCATGCCTGCCGACCAGAAGATGCGGGAAGAGGCGACCGTGGCGCTCGCGTGCGGCGCAATCGCGCAGAACGAGCACCTTTTTCTGGCGACGGTTGGAGATGAAGTGGTCGGGGTCTGCTGCTGGGTGCCGTTCCCGGGCAACCGCCGATGGGTCATGGCAGCGGGAACCTTCGTTGACCCAGAACATCAACGGCAAGGGATCGGAGCAAAGCTCTACGATGCGGCGCTGCGCTATTTCACCGCGCTCGGGGCTGAGACCGTCCTTGCGTCGGTCAGCACCGCGAACACGGGAAGCATGAAACTTCTTGTCGAGGCCGGGTTTGAAGTAACCGGGCTCGAGATGACACGCCACCTGGGCGACCGGAGGTCCGATGGAGAGTGAGTTGCTCACCGCATTTCTCATTGCGGCAGCCACCGGCACCGTCGCAACGGCAGGGATCAAAACTCTCGTCAACGTGGCGAAGGGCGACTATCCCTGGGAAGACCCGCTGGGGTTTCTGAAAGATATCACGATCGACAGCGTTCCGGTGGTCGGCCCTTTGGTCGAGACCGCTACGGAGGGTGGCAACTGGGGGGTTGCGGCTGGCTCGTCGGTTCTGGGCGGACTGGGCTTGGCTGCCGGAACGTCCGCCGCTGTCGAGGCCGGCAAGGCCGGAGCGCAAGCTGGGGCCGAGGTTGCGAAGCAAGCCGCTACGACTGCGGGCGACGTAGCCGTGGAGGTCGGCGAAGAGGTAGCAAAGACCGGGGCAGACCTAGTCGGCACGGTCGGCGAGTCGGTCGGGACGAAGGTGGGGGAGTTTGTTACAACCCCTGCGAATTACGCCAAGGTTTCTCGAGGGCTCGCAGAGACTATCAATCGACCAGCAGTAGAGGCATCCAAGGAGCTTTCCAGCACCCTCTCTGGGCTTCTCGGTGGCGAGGGGGCTTCCGCTACATCAGGGGCCGCCGGAGGAGCGCCAGCCGTAGCGGAAGGAGCCGCGTCTGCGACCGCGCAGGCTACTGGGATGGCGGCGGCGCAGCCGGTTGCGCAGCCACCGTCGCTCTTCGAGAACGTCGTATCCCAAGTGAAAGCGTTTGACGACGTTGCGCTGGAAGTTGCCGACAGCGTCCCGTTCGGCAAGGACATATACGGAGTCTTGTCTGCTCCGATTCGCGGGCCGTACCAGAGTGCCTACAAAAGCGTGTACAGCGGCGCGTTCGATGCTGCGTCCGGTGGGCTCCCCATGCCGTCGATGCCCGCCCCGTCGATTGCGCCAGCAACCGGAGGGATCCTCGACACTGCGCGGTACGCGATGTCGGGCGAGTTCGGGAATCAGGCTCGGCAGCTTGCGGCCCGCACGGGCATGGGTGCGATCACCGATCCGCAACGCCCCGGGAGGGGAGCGGCGGTGGGGGCGGTCGGCAGCCTCGCAAGCTCTGCGGCGGGATATGGGTCGACGCTCTTGGGCGACCTCGCCCAGAATACGCGCCCAGCTTCCGACCCGCTCACCCCTGGAGCTCCGCCGGTCGCGCCGCAGTTCGGGTCGCAGCAAGCCTTGGAACAGAATGCGCTACGCGCCGGGATGAGGCAGTTCGCCTCCGACACCGCGTTTAGCACGGGGGTCCAAGGGGCGAGCATTCTGGCGCAGGGGCCGGTCACTCGAGCCCTCACGCCGCAACAGCCAATGCCGACAGCCACGGACCCCTACGGTCGCGCAGACTTTATGGGCTCACTGCCCGGGCGACGGAGATTTGTCTAGTGGGTCAGAGCAAGAAAATGCTCAAGCTCGGCGCGGCCACCCGTAGGCTCGCGCAGGGGGCGCTCAACCAGCAGCCGAACGAAAGCGGCGAGTACGCACCAGACCGCTTCCATTTGGACTACGCAGAGCCTGACTACGCCATCTTCGACACTTCGGGCGTGACGGAGGAAAACTGGAAAGACCTCTACCGGCGGATTGTGCGCCAGGAGGAGGGTGGCACCAGCAAGGAATACCGGCACGCCACTTACACAAAAGAGCGGCCTGTTTACAAAGTCTACAGCGACTCAGTCGGGAAACTCACTGGAGGCGTTGGGCACCTGCTTCAGGGCCAAACGCGCACAACGCTCAACGCCGAAGGGGAAGAGGTTGACTGGATAGACCCGGCAACAGGCAAGTCGCGAAAATGGCAAGTGGGCGATCCCGTGTCGCAGGAGCTTTCAGAAAAGTGGCTAGAGGAAGATCTACCCACATTTTCTGCCGCAGCAAAAGATGTCTTGAGCAAGCACTGGGATGACCTTCCGGGCGAAGCACGGGCCGCTTTTAGTGCGATGTTTTTCCAGCTTGGGAAAGCCAAGATCAAGAAAAAGTTTGTCAAGACGCTCAAAGCCTACAACGAGGACGACCTCGACCTTCGCAAAGTTGTCGCTAACCTTGCCGACTCGAAATGGGCGGCAGAAGATTCGACTAACAGATTTCTGCGCTTCGTCGACTACCTCGGGGTAGACACCGATGGGGAAGAAGTCGGTTATCCAAGTACTGCATTCCTCGACGAGGACTCTCCGATGCCACAAAACAACCTTACTCAGCTTGGTCAGTTGATTGCGCAGCAGCGCAGAGAAAAACCGCCTAGCATCTTCGATGACATGGGCAATTTTATCAGCACCGGAGAGGACAATCTAAACGACTTCCTGCGCGAACTGACAGGGACATACAATCGCCCTCCCCAGCAATACCCAACCTCGCTCGCGCAATACGCAGCCGGGATTCAGGGGCAAAAGCCCTCGTTCAATCCGATCTCTTCGCTGCTAGACGCGATTGAGTCTACCTCCAGTGGGCCGTTCATGGTTGGCGGCACGTCGCTGGACGAACTGCGCGGGACGGGGGCCTTCACCCCCATGACGGAGATGCCGACAAACCGCGCCATGTTCGAGCCTCTGATCCGCAACGAAAACCCGGCACTCGACTCTGTCTCTTCCGACTCGCCGCTAGGGAAATTCTCGATGAGCCTTGAGTTGCCCAGTCCGAGCACGATGGAGCAGGCCAAAGCTATCGGCGACTCGTTGCCGATGATCCGCGACCCGGAAGCGCCGGAGAGGATGACCAAGACGGTCAGCGATTTCGCCAACGCAGTCCTCGACCCGTACAGTTCGTTTGACCTGGAAATGAATCGCCCGTTTGAGGACGGCCCATCGGCGAAGTCCTCTCATAGCGAGGGCGAAGCAAGTGCGCTCCAAAGCGTGTTTGGGAACGTCGTACAGCAGGCTCAGAACAACGACTCGCCTGCCTACGGCATCGACACGCAGTCCTCTGCCGGACCCATGCCGTACCTAGACACGACGTTGTCAGCCCTGAAAGAAGTCTTGGGACTGCCCGTCCGGGTCGGGCTGAACCTTATCGACTCGACGCTGCTTCAGCCGTTGCAGGACGTTATGGGGCATCCGCTGTCCCAGGCGCGAGCGAACCATCAGGCGCAACTAGCTCGCATCCCCGGCGAGGTTCGGAATTCTCAGATCAAGGCCAATGCAATTCTGGAGATGATGTCTCCCGAACAGCAGGCCGAGTTCGAGCAGACGCTGTACCGCGCAGTCGGGGCGACTGAACCGCAGCCAAGCGTTGCGGTGGGACAGGGCGGTGCGGCGAGGCCAATCGGCTCTTGGTTGGAGCAGAACTTCCCGCAAGCCTACGAGGCGTATGTGGGCAGCGGAGTTTCCGAAGCAGACGAATACACGAACGCGCTCCAGAACGCCTTCGCCAAGGCCAATCAGTACGGGATCGATCCGAATCTGATCCAAGGGTTGCTCGCAAAGCAAGGGCTGGCAAACGAAGCCCGGCAAACCCAGCAAAACAACCAGAACGAGCAGCAGATCGAAATGCTGAAATTTATGCTGGGCGCAGAGAAATCCGCAGCAGAGACAGCGAAACTCGAAGCCGAGACGGAGAACATCGCGAACATGAGAAGCCTAGCGGAGCGTAGACAAAAAACTGACGAGTTGGAGCTTGCTTACGAAATCGTGAACCGCCCAGCCCCCGGCAAAGAGCAAACTAAACTAGTCGCGAGGGGGCTCCTCGATCAAATCATAGACGCTCAAGCAAAAGGCGAGGGGGTCACCCCCGAACTCGCCGGCGCGGCCAATGCGGCGCTAAAAGCACTTGGCTCAGACATCACTATCGACCCCGGCTCAAAGTCATCATGGCATTCGAAGTTCGACACCCCACCCTCATTCACCTTCGGCCCCCAGTCGCCCACCACTCAGTTTGAGAACGCCGCCCGTCGCTAGCCATGGCCTCTCTGCCGCCAAACTTAGCTGCGATGGTGCCGCAGCCGGTCGGGCCAGCGGTCCCGCAGGCGGTCGGTCCGCGACCGAAGCCACCACCGCTACCTGACCAGGGGCTGCCGTCGCTTGAAGAGATCTCTGCGAGCCTGCCCTCGCTCGAGCAGATCTCTACGACTCTGCCGACCCTCGAGGAGCTAGCGGCAGGACTGGCCGCACCACAAGCAGCACCGCCAGACGACGAATTTCTGGCTCTCACAAAGAAGCTGGGCTTTGGCCCCGAGCGGCTGACGGAGGTGCGGCAAGGCGTCGAAACGTGGCTTGCAGGCCCGCCCGAACTGCAAAAGCACAAGAAGAACCAAAGCTACGCCAAGGTCTATTTGCAGAGCCGGGAAGTCCCTGCGGACATTGCCGACGCGATCGTTGCGTTTCAGTACGGGGACAAGGCCGGGCCAAACACCTGGGGTGGCCTGGGCGCGGGGCTGGCCGCAGCACTCGGCACGGGGGCGCTCGCTACCGCAGCGGCAGGATCCGCGCCTGCCTCAATCCCGGCTGCGCTGACGTTCCTCGCCGCAAACCTCCTGGGCGGCGCTGCATTTCGGGAGACGGCGAACTGGTACGACGATTTGCCCAACGTCTTCGACGCCATCTTCGGTGACGACACCGACATGGCCGAATACCAGAGGACCAACGTACATACGCCGACCGATATTGTGATGGACGCGGCGTTCCCCTACCTCGCTCGCGGCGCGGGACAGCTCATGCAAGGCGTCGGCAGCATGATGAAGGGGGAAGCCGCAGCGCGGAAGGTGCTCGAGAAAACCTCGACTACCGGAGCCTTGACCCGGTCGATGGGGGGAATCATCGAAGACACCGCAGCCCGGCGCGATGCAATTCAGGAATTGCTAAGTCGCGGACCGAGCCTTGCGGGCCCAGAAGGCCCCGGCCTGGGGCAGATGACGGGCGCAAGCGAGGGGATGGGCTTTGCGCTCGACGGGCTTGAGCTCGCAAAGAATATCCTCCCGTCGCAACTGTTCCGAGCGATCAAGGTCTTGATGAACTCGGACGACCAACTATCGCGCATGATCGGTCGGCAGTTTCTGGACTCAAACCTAATCACCTCGCGGATGGATATAATCTATCCTCAAGACTACTTCGGCCCGAGGTTCAGCCGGGCACTCCAATCCAGAGCACCCAAGGGGCTCAAAGGGAAGGCCCTGAAAGCGTGGCGGCAGACCCAAGAGAAGAAGCTGATCGACGGCGGTTACGGGATCATGGGGCGCACCCCCGCCGAGGTCGGCGCAGAGTTCCCGGAACTCTACCGGGTCAAATTGCATCACGATGCGATGATGTCCGAGGTTGCCGAACTGAAACGCGCAGCCGGAGTCAAGCAAACTACGCTGTCCGGTGAAGTTGTAGATTTCACCGCACAGCCAGACTACGTCCCGAGCATCATCCGCAAGGACTTCCGAGAAGTGCTGCTCGAGTTGATCGACAAGGCAGAAGGCACTCCAGAGTACCAGAGGCACGTCGATTGGTTGCTCCAGAAGGGGATGCCCTCGGCCCAAATAAAACAGTTCAAGGCCGCGATGGCTGGGGCTCCGACTCGGGTGAAGGGGCTCACGCAGCAGTCGAGGCTCTACGACGAGGCCGGGAATCCGCTTCTCCCCAACGAGTTCTACGAGCCAAACCTTGAGAAGATCGTAGCATCAGTAAACGGTCGAGATAGCTCCCTCATCGCCAACGCGGCTGCGTTCGGCAGCGACGTAGTAGAACAGGTCGCGCTCGGTGGCGGCACCGCCGGCAAAAGCACTGCGCCCAAAATGATCGTGCAGGCGCTCGGTCACACTGCGGAGCGAGGGCTGACGCAGGAGCACCTTGCGATCCAAACCATGGCACGCGAACTGTTTGCGCCCGATGCCGGCCTGGGACGGCGCGGCACGAAAGCCGTTCGGCAGTTTTTCCAAAACACTATGTTGACGGCCAACGCTCCGCTTCAGGCCGCTGAGATTGCGAAGGCGACGGCCTACGGGCTCGACGGGCCCAGTGCGATGGCGATCGGTGGCAAGCTCCTGCCGGCCTACACCGACTACTTGGGCGCTCGAGTCTCAGATGCTTCGGGCGCTGCGGAGAGTGGGCTTGGAGTCCTGCTTCAGCTTGCCGAGAACAGAGGACTTCAGAAGCAAGTCCTGGGCACCCGGGGGTTTGCTCACGCCATGTCGAAGCTGCACCCGACGTACATGGCGACGGAGGCTGACTCGTTCGCTCGACGAATCTCGTCGACCACCGCAATCGGCACGGTACATTCGTTGGCTCGCGAGGCGGGCAAGGGGACGAAGCCCAACGCGGCAATGCTGAAGTACGCCAGCGAGATATTTGACGATACGCTTGCAGGCGAAGAAGCGTGGAGGCGTTTGCGAGATATGTGGCAGCGCCGCGTCTCGCACGTCTTCGAGGGAGACACCATCGATCTACTCCCCGAGAGAGATCTGCTCGACGCCGTGCAGACCCTTGTCGGTCGGTTCCACTACCGCACGCAACCGGGAGAGATCGCAAACGTGCTGCGGACCTCGGTCGGGTCGATTGCCCTTCAGTTCCGCTCCTTCATGGTGCAGGCCGGCATTCAGTTCCACAAAGACGTGTTCCGGCCTTTGCTTATCGACGGGCCGAAAGTACTGGCTCGCACCGGAGACGCATCGCTCATGCACCTGGGCCTCACCCGCTTAATCCGCATGGCCGGGCACCAGCTTCCGCTCTCGTATTTGTCGTCGATCGTGCGGATGGGGATGAAAGGTGAGATTTCCGAGGCCGACTCTGAGCGTTTGAGCGAGAAAGCCATTAGCGAGTTCTTCGGTTCGACGGCGGGTCTCCCAGGCGCGGCGGCGCATGAGATGCTGCTCGGCCAGGGATCGATTCGTCGACTGGCAACCACCGCCCCCGGCCTGGGCTTTACTCAAAGCGCCGTCAGCAAGATCTACGGTGGGCTGACCGGAGACCGCCCGCCCATCGATGCCCTGCTCGGAGCCAACGCTCTCGTTGGAGGCGTCTACCCTCGAGCCAAGCTCGCCCTCGACCCTATCCTTGGGGCGTTGCGGGAGGAGAAGAAATGAAGAAGCGTCCAGCACCAAAACCAAAGCCGAAGCCTCGACCGAAGAAGAAACCGTGCGGGTGCAAGCACCGGAAGTGACTCGTGACTCTCAGAGAGAAGCAAAGCCTTTTCGCGCAGCACGTTGCGCGACTTATCGATCGAGCGTTTGAGCTTGGTTTCGAGGTGACGTTTGGCGAGACGTGGCGCTCGCCAGAGCAGAGCCGGCTCAACGCCCAGCGGGGCATGGGCATCGCTCGGTCCCTGCACGGCGACCGGCTCGCGATCGACCTCAATCTGTTTCGCGACGGGAAGTACCTGACCGAGAGCGAAGACCACCGGCCCCTGGGGGAGTGGTGGGAACAACAGCATGAACTTGCGCGGTGGGGCGGGGCCTTTGGCGACGGGAACCACTACTCGTTCCTACATGAGGGCCGGAAATGATCCGACTGCTGCATGAAGTCCTCGACCCTATCGCTACCGGCATCCTGCTGGCAGTCTGTGTCGGAATCTGGCGCGAAGTGCGAGAAATCAAATCGTGCCGCCGCCGATAACCAAAATGAGCATTGACGTGATTCAGGACGCGATTACTGGGGTGGCGGGGGCTCTAATTGTCTGGGCCATCCATGCCGTGCGCCGCGCAATCGTGGGCTTGCTCGAGACGCTTCGTGAGCATGAGCGCCGGCTGGACCGAATCGAAGACAGGGTACGGAGGATCTCTGATGGCGGGTAAGAAGAGCATCTCGCTCTCGCTCGGGCGCGGAGAGAAGTCCAGGAAGGGTGGGCTCACGGCTAAAGGCCGCGCCAAATACAACCGCGCCACCGGGTCGGAGCTCAAAGCGCCCCAACCGGGGGGTGGCCCGCGCAAGCGCAGCTTCTGCGCGAGGATGTCGGGGATGCCCGGGCCGATGAAGAAACCGAACGGCGAGCCCACCCGCAAGGCGCTGGCTCTGCGCCGCTGGAAGTGCTGATGGAATTCATGCCCATCCGACCTCGCCCTATCGTCGAGTGGCGCGAGGACGGGACGTGGAAGCTCCTGCGCACCTTCACGCTGGGAGACATCTCGGTTCCCGCCGACTTCGTTTTCGACGGCGCGTCGGTGCCACGACTGCTTTGGCCCTACGCGGACCAGGAAGGCCCCGCCTTCGGGGCGGCAGTGATTCACGACTACGAGTACAGCACGCACCCCGGAACCCGGAAGGAAGCTGACGACCGCTTCTTCGACAACCTCCGCCGCTACGGGATCCGGAGGAGCAAAGCGTGGGTCATGTGGTTCGCGGTCAGGTCTGCGGGTTGGGCGTCTTGGTGACTCGGCAATCAACATTAGAAAACTGACGCTGCGGTCTGAGCCAGGGAGAGCCCGAGGTTCGCAAAGTAACCGACCAGCGTGCGCTTGCGCTCGATCTCCTTCTCGATGCACTCAGTCACGATCGGTCGGATCTCTGCCGCGCACGGCTCCGGATCGCAGTAGATCGTCTCACACTTCCACCGTGCGGTTGTGGCGCAGCCGACGATCAGCGTGGCGCTAACTGTCAAAACGCAGTTGATGGCGCAGCGTAAGATACATGAGTAAGCGTGTCGCCGCGTGTGCAACATGGTCCTCTCCCGTGGCTTCCCCAAGGTCCATGCCCTCGAGAACAAAACTACTAATGTGCTCTTCGGCGTGCTCGAAGTGCTCGCCCAGGCTTTGCCGCCTCCACTCGTCGGGCTCATGCGTGTCCTGGCCCTTCCGTAGCGTTTTTTCTATGTCCCGAAGACCGTCGCTCAACATATTGAGTAGGAGTTTTTCAGACATCTCTCGAGAATTCGACATCGGAGTATTCCTGCCAAAGCTGTCGACGCAGCCTTCTGTGCGGCCTGCGACGGAGTTGCGGGATGAGCGTCGTGGTTTCGGTGCAAAGTCGGATAAGGTGCTCTGCAAGGCGGTCGGGCGGCTCGCGGAAACGTAGGTGTTGGCACAGTTCAACAAACGAGAACCCAGGCGGAGCGTCGGCGCCGCGAAACCAATACTGCGCTTGCGAGGCGAGGGGCTCATGACCCAGTCGAAGGCAATGCAGAGCGTCTTCAAGTACCGCGAGCAAGAGCATCTGCTCTGGGGTATTCCTGGGCTCCCAATAGAGGAGGTCATCGAAACTCTGCGCTCCAAAGGTCAGAGAGCGTTCCGTATCGCTCGCCTTCGGTGGCTCCGATGCCCCCAATAACCTGGATGGGTCTTGCCTCTTCCTCGGCCTGCCCCTCCGAGGGCGCTGCACCGACTTCATAAATCGTGGGTCGCCAAGACGCACGGTCCACTCTCCTCTTGTAGCTACGCCACCCGATCACCAGGATGCGACGTGGGCCGGCCAGCCACAGGGGCGTATTGGGATGCTCGATGATTTTTGTGATGCGGCTTTGCACATTGCCGGTCGAAGTAGCCTGCACGCCCCAGGTGGTACCCCCGTCGATCGCAATCAGATCGATAAACCCGAACAGGTCCAGCCTCCTGCGGGTCTGCGGAATCCACCGCTCGACGACGGCGGCTTCGATCCCCTTTCCGCGTAACCAAACGAGCGTGCGGGCGGTCGGAGTCAGAGCCACCGCTCGACCTCGTCACGCTCGTCGCAGTGCGACCGCCAGAGATCAAGGCGGCGCAAGAACTCTCGACGCCCCTCGTACAGGTCATGTTTGACGCCTTGCGCGACCCCGTCGCCGCTCAGGTACAAAATCCAAGCCGCATCGATCTTGAGATCGTTGTCCCGGTTGAAAGCATTCTGATATGCCCAGAGTTGAGCGCCATGCTCGCGGCGCACCGCAAACTTCTTTGCAGTGGTGCTCTTCAGGTCAATGATTACGACGCGCCCGTCGGGCAGCTTGGCGACGCGGTCGATCGTGCCTCCGTAGCGCGTGCCGTTCGCCTCTCCCCAGACCGGCTTCTCGATCGCGATAAAAGTAGGCTGGACACGCCCGAGCCATCGCCGGTAGGCGACGAGGTAGGGAAGGAGCGGGCTGCCGACCCGCTCGAGCCTCGACCACTCGGCGTCGGGCAGTTCGCCGCGATCGTAGGCTTCGGTCCACTCATGAACTCGAGAGCCTCGGTAGGCGTAAGGCGCGGCGCTCGGAGGTAGCCCGGAGGGGTTCAGGATGTTGCTGCACCGGGGGATCTCGGTCGCACCCTCGACGTTTGCGAGCCAATACCGCTCGTCGAGGAAGTAGAGGTTAGAGACACAGTCCAAGTGCCACCCCCGCTACGACCCCGAACAGGACCGCCTGCGCCGTCTCCCAGACCCGATCGGGGACGTGCTCGAGCCAGACCACCCCGCCCTCGTCCACCATCAGCTTTTGGCTCGGGCGCTTCCTACGGGCCCGCTCGACGTGGAGATAGCGCAAGTTACTCTTCGCCACGGTGCCCCCCGTAGAGTTCCTCCCGGACGAGACCGTTCAGGATGGCGTCCCGGATCGACGGGACGCTCGCGACTCGGATGAACCGTCGCCCTCGCGTCCCGCGCCGGCGGAGCCACCGGCCCAGATCCTCCGGGGGCAGGCCGACCGAATCGCAGACCGCGCAAAGATGCGCGATTTCCTTCGGCCCGACGTAAGGGTTTTCGGGGTGGGGGTCGGGGTCGGGAGCGGGCCGCGTGTCCGCTTCGACGGCTTTCGTCGGCAGGCGAGGGAAGTCCGCCTCGGCCTGCGCCATAGCCTCTGCCAGCGCATTGAACAACTTCATCGCACCACAATGCAGGAAAATGCAGTGCGATGCAAAACGCGCAACCTATTTTACGCGGCGTGAGGCTGATTTTGAATTGAAATCAAAGCGTTACGCGCCGCATAATGCGACCATGTCAGTCAAGCGTCGTAACTCTGCGCCGAATCGTCCCGAACTCTTCCCGCTCAAAGAACAGCGTTACGATCAGGCGCACCAAGCCACTCCGGGTTCGTCCAGTTCGCTCCGCCGCAGCTTCCAGTTCGTCCCAGATTTCGTCGCTAAAACTCACCGGCAACTGCTTGCGCTGCACCGTCTCTCTTTTCTTCGCTCGAGCCATCTGGCTTCCCTCCTTGTTCGCTTCGATGCGGCGACCGCACCGTTGAGTCGAGACCGGGAAAATCGCAAAAGATTCGTCTCACTTTGGACTGCCGCGATCGGGGAAATCCCCGTCGCACTTCTGACTATGGAGATTGTGCAGAACTGCCTTGGATCGTGGACCGACGTTTCGCCTGCCACAAGGAATCGCCGGCTGGCTTTCTTGCGCCGTGCGCTGACCTGGGCGGTCGAGAACGGCGAGATCGAACGGTCGCCGCTTGAGTCCATGAAATTCGAGCCAGAGCCGCTAACGCGAGAGCGCGTCTTGTCGCCCGACGAAGAGTCCAGACTCTGCGCGGCGCTCGGTCGATCTGCGCCGACAGCAAAACTCCTGATTTACACCGGGCTGCGGGCCGGAGAGGCTTTCGATTTGCGCTGGTCGGACGTGACCGAAAGGGCGGTTTTTGTGCGCCGGTCCAAATCGGGGAGGTCCAGATCGGTGCCGCTCTGCGCCGAGGCCGCGCAGGCTCTAACTGCTTTGCCCAGAGCCGGCGCGGGGGTTTTAACCCAGGGGAGCCCACGCTGGGCTCGAGCGAACTGGGGCAGGCGCGTCCTGCGCCCTGCCGCAGACGGCATCGGTCTGCACGACGTGTCCATGCACACATTTCGCCACACTTTCGCCTCGAGATTGGTCGCGACGGGGGTGCCGATTGCCGCCGTGCAAGTTCTACTGGGCCACAGACACATCTCCACAACCATGCGATACACGCACTTCGACGAAGGTTTTTTGCACTCGCAAGTCTCCAAACTTGACAGCCGCTGACTCTGTCGTCATCCATAGTGTTCTCTTCTTAGGGTGAGTGACGGGACTTGAACCCGCGACCCCCGGAGCCACAAACCGGGGGTCAGGGGAGGTCCAATGGAGGCTTTGTGTCGGTGTGGTGGAGATGTGACGGTTGCGCGGCGAAGGTCGCGCAGAAGGAGAAATACGAAGACCCGCCCGAGGGGTGGGAGGGGTTTGCTCGCAGGACAACGTCCTACGAGGAGCTACACCTCTGCGGCGCGTGCGTTGCCACGATCGGACAGAGCGTCCCGAAGCCCATTACCCCGACTAGCTGATGCTCCGGGCGGCGCTCGACCTAGTCGAGCACGGGGTGTCCGTCATCGCGCTGCGGCCCCGGGGCAAGCTGCCTCGGGCCGACAGCCACGGGTGGAACGACGCCTCGACGGATGTGGATGTGGTGCGGAGGTGGTGGGGGGACGAGCCCGACGCCAACGTCGGCATCGTCACGGGCCTACCGGGCGGGCTCATCGTCGTAGACGTGGACTCCTACAAGGGGTCCACCGCCGACGATCTAGCCCGCCTGGTCGGCTCGGATTTGAGCGGCTGCGTGGCGATTACCGGGCGCGGTGGTCGGCACTACTACTACCGCCTGCCGCCCGGCGAGACTCGTAGAAGCACGGCGCTCGAAGCCATCGACGTGAAGGCGCAGGGCGGCTACGTCCTCGCCCCGCCGTCGATCGTGCGGGGTGGCGACAACCGCCGCCTGCACTACTCCTGGGCCCCTGACTCCCTGATGCCATGGGAGGCACCGCTCGCGCCCGCGTCGCTGCTGTCACAAGCCGCCAAACCAGAGCCCTCGATCGACCGGGCGGGCGGCAAGCGGCACGAAATTCTGATCCGCAGCCCGGAGTACGCCCTACTTCTAAGAGCAGGCATGGTGCTGCGGCTCGAGGAGGACAAAGGCGAGGCCGCAGCAAAAGCGTTGGTCCCCTGCCCCCGCTCCCATGAGCACGGCACAGAAACGAGGCCGACCCATAGCTTCCTGTTCGTCACAGACGACGGGAAGGTAGCCTTCCAGTGCCACCACGGCTCTTGCGCGTCGATCTTCTCCCGCATGGACGAGCTTCTGCGGATCGCCGGCCAGCGAGTGGCTAGCGCAGAGGACGTAGTGCCGTTTGAGGTGCCCCCGGTCGAGCCCAGCGTCGAGCGAGAGCCTGGCGAAGACGCAGAGGAAGAAGACGAGACAGAGGAGACGGGGCTGTACGTCCCGATTACCAGACTCGAGGTGCCCGAGGCCGAGCCCTACCTGTGGAAGGGATACATCGCGCCCGGCGCTCTCACGATCCTGCACGCGCCCCCCAAAGCTGGCAAGACGACGCTCCTCGCCTACCTCTGCCGCGCAATGCATGAAGGCGCAGTTGAGTTTCTGGGCACGCCGATCGCCTCTACGCCTGTGCTCTTTTGCTCCGAGGAGGGAGAGCAGAATTGGATACAGCGGCGCGAGGATATCGGCCTGGGGTCGAGCTTCTACGTCTATGCCCGCCCGCACTTCGGAATCTGGCCCGACTGGGAAATGCACCTCGACACGGTGCTGCTCGAGGCAGAGCGGGCCCGAGCGCAACTGGTGGTCTTCGACACCTCGACCGGCATCGCGCCGATCGAAAACGAGAACGACAACGCGGAGATGGTGCGGTTCGCGAAGTCCCTCGCAAGGCTGACCAATCGTGGGCTTGCCGTAGTGCTCACAGCGCACAGCAAGAAGGACTCCGACGCCGGGGGGGTCGGCGCGATGCGCGGGGCAAGCTCGTTCGCGGGTGCGGCGGACGTGATTATGCAGTTCTGTGCGCCCGGCGACAGCGAAGACACGCGCCGCACGATCCAAGCTACAGGCCGCCTTCCCGACACCGTCGCGGTTCTGCAAGCGGACTTCGATGCGGGCGAGTGGGTCGTCCGCAGTCGAAAGCACTCCCCGCTGCGCGAGAAGCAGATCCGCACGGTGCTCGAAGCGTTTGCCACTCCGGCCACGCTCGACGAGGCTTTCGCTCTTGCGAAGTCGCAGATGCGCCTGTCACGGCGGCTCTTCGACGACACGGTTCGCGAACATCGTATCCTGCGCGTCCTTTTGACCGAGGGGGACGCGCTCTGGCTCGACAGAAAGGAGGCCGCCTCGCAGCTACTCTTATAGCCGGACCTGAAGCTGAAACTTTCAACGCAACTCAAACAGAGGAATCAAAACAAATGGACATCAAACAGGCATTTCCCGGCACCTACTTCAAAGCCGCCGACTTCGGTGACAAGGAAGAAATGTTCGTCATCGCCGACGGTTCGATGGAGACGCTCGCGGACGGGGAGAAGAAGTTCGTTCTCCGCTTCGAGGAGTGTCAGCAAGCACTCATCTGCAACAAAACCAATGCGTTCGCCTTGGCCGAAGCGTTCGGCGACGAGACCGAGCAGTGGGTCGGCAAGACGATCGTCCTGTATTCGGCTCGCGTGCAGGGCCCGGGCGGTCTCACAAACGGGGTCAGGATCAAGATCCCGTGACCGACCTCGAGATCGCCGAGGCTCTGGGTGGTCAAGTGGTAGAGGAGGGGGTTTCGGCCCCCTCCCCCGCCACCTGGGCGCAGGGGAAGGCGGCGCTAGCAGAGTTCCGCCGAAGCGTTCGTCGCGACGCAGCGCAGGGCCGCGCAGACGTGCGGTGGCAACCGGGCCAATGCACAAGATGTCTGTCCGACAGCCCGGACCGAACGGTTGTGGCCTTCATCTGCGACGCTTGTTGCGTTGCGTTGCCCGCTGTATAATGCAGACCATGAAACGCAACGCTAAGCATTGTGCGTACTGTGCGGGCCCGATCGGTCCCGGGCGAAGGCCACAGGCGCGGTTCTGCTCCGCCAACTGCCGGGTCCGATCGCACCGGGGAGCGCCGCTCCCGAGGCCCGACAGGACTTGTCGGCACTGCAAGGTGCCTTTAGTCGAGGGAGCGAGGAGCAGTCAGAGGTACTGCGGTGCCGGGTGCCGCATCAAGGCGCACCGCCGCCGCAAGTCGCCAGAGGCGCGAGCAAAGCTCGCGCAGCAACGCACTGAGGCATCGAGGAGATACCGTGCCCGAAAAAAGGAAGTCCGCGAAATACTACGCAGCCAACCCAGAAGCGCGAGCAAAGAAGAACGCCTACCAGCGCCAGCTCAACAAGAAGCCGAGCGTTAAAGCCGCCAGCCAGGAGCGATGGACGGAGCGCCGACGGCGCGGCATCGCAGGCAAAGGCGGACCGGACCTGAGCCATACCAAGTCAGGGTCTATGGTCCTCGAGGCCCCGTCCCGCAACCGGGCCCGGCAGGGAGCCGGAGGGAGGCCGAAGAAGAAGTGATCTTCGGCTCTGTCTGCTCCGGCATCGAGGCTGCGAGCGTGGCGTGGCAGCCTCTAGGCTGGCGTGCGGCATTCCTGTCCGAGATCGACCCTTTCCCGAGGGCGGTCCTCCAGCACCACTACCCGGACGTGCCTCTTCGCGGGGACTTCCGCGAAATTGAAGAAGGAGACCATGACGCAATTGAACTTCTGGTTGGAGGAACGCCCTGTCAATCGTTCAGCGTCGCCGGACTCCGAGGAGGACTGGACGATGAGCGTGGCAACCTGGCGCTGGAATATCTCCGACTTGCTTCGAGACTACGGCCTCGGTGGCTCATCTGGGAAAACGTCCCCGGTGTCCTGTCGTCGAGCGGAGGACGGGACTTTGGTTCCTTCCTCGGGGCGCTGGGGCAACTCGGGTACGGGTTCGCGTACAGAGTGCTGGACGCTCAATTTGTCCGAGTGGACGGTTTCGCTCACGCCGTCCCACAAAGACGAAGGCGTGTCTTCGTTGTTGGATGTGCTGGAGATTGGCAACGTGCCGCAGCGGTATTATTTGAGTCCCCGCGCAGCGGCGGGCATCCTCCGCCGCGCCGAGCGGCGAAGCAGCAAGATGCCGGAGTTTCTTCTGAGGGCACTGCGCGAGGTGACCAAGCGTGCGTAGCCGTCTCGCACGATCCCGCAGTCACACTCTGCGCGAGAGATGCCAAAGGCCCTCTCCCGGAAAATTCCCTTAGCACGGTCGTTGTTTCGTGCCATGCGTTCGACGCCAGGCAATCTACCGTGTGTCAATTTGGGCCGATCTCCGGCCCCCTCGACACCGACCCCTACTCGATCGCCGTGCATACCGCCGCGTCCGCCGTGCGCCGGCTTACGCCGCGAGAATGCGAGCGGCTCCAAGGATTTCCGGACGACTACACGGCGATCGCGTGGCGCGGCAAACCGCCGGACCAATGCCCGGATGGCCCGAGGTACAAAGCCCTCGGAAACTCGATGGCTTGCAACGTAGTGCGCTGGATTGGTCGGCGCATAGAGGAGGTAGAGCAATATGACTGAGGAAGACAAAAAGTTCCTCGCCGAAAGCGGCTTGACGATTGTTGTCTCCCTATCGGGCGGCAAGGACTCTACTGCGGTTTGTTTATGGCTCCGCGAGCAGGGCATCGCACACCACCGCGTCTTCGCTGACACTGGATGGGAGCATCCTGCGGTCTACGAGCAAATAGAATACCTCGAAGAGGTTTTAGGCCCGATTGTGCGGGTCGGGTATCCAGGCGGAATGGAGGCCCTGGTCAAGAAGAAAGGTATGTTCCCGTCGCGTCTGGGGCGGTTTTGCACAGAGAAACTAAAAGTCCTGCCGATTGCTGAATACCTCGATAGCTTAGACCTTGAGCCTATAAACGTCGTAGGCGTTCGCGCAGGCGAGTCAAAGGCCCGCAGCCAAATGCCTAGATGGGAGTGGCAAGGCAAGCCCTTTGATTGTTGGGTGTGGCGACCGCTCATCGACTGGACGGAAGAGAACGTGATTGAGATCCACCGGAGGAACGCAGTTAAGCCATGTCGCCTATACCTCGATCACAATGTACAGCGCGTTGGATGCTGGCCCTGCATTTTCGCCCGCAAGGCAGAAATTGCCACGATTGCAAATATCGACCCAGCAACGATCGATCGGCTCGAAGCTCTTGAGCGCGAAGTCCAAGAGTTAGCAAGGGTGCGCTACGCAAAGCGGGGCGAAACTTTTGCAAGCAAAGGGCATACACCGCCAACTTGGTTTCAGGTTTATGACCGAAAGCAACGCCGCCAGCGAATGGCACCTATCCGCGAAATAGTCGACTGGGCGCGAACTGGGAAAGGAAGAAAACAGAAAGCGTTTGATTTCTTCCAGGCACCCGCAGATCAAGGATGCGTCCGGTGGGGGATGTGCGAGACCCCTGAAGATAATGACTGAGGAAGAATTTATGTCTGATCAGCCCCACCCCGATCCGGAACCCGACCTGTCTTCCTGGCTCTGCCGGCTCTGTTCGGTGCAACTCCAGAAGCACACCGCAGGCCGCGACCCCGACCTGTGCAGGGCCTGCGACCTACAGACCCGCATGGAAAACGCCCGCGAGCGGGGAGCCTGGGGGCGGCCCCGGAAGTGGGACCGCTACCCCTAAGCTCTCCCTACCCTTTTCCGCACTGCGGGCAGACCAACGGCCATTCCTCCGGCAGATCCTCGTCCAAAATTATGATGCCGCACCAGCGGCATCCGAAGTCCGAATTGTGGAACCCCTGCTTGCGTGGTTCCGGTTTCTGTTTGTCCTCTTCGGTCATGTCTGATCCTCCATGTCTGATCACTAGCCGCCTACTCCGCCCCGCACCTGGGGCAAACAGGCGGTAGTTCGTTTTCATCCCCGCTCAACACGGGGAAACCGCAGTTGCGACACTGCCAGTCGCAGCCGCCGTCTTCCGGGCAGTTGCTGCCCGGCTCGCTATTCTGCATCCGACGGCGCAGCCGCCTCGCACCTCGGGCAGCCCCCGTCGTCAGGGTCGCAACTACAGCCGCAAACAAAACACCTGTCGTCTGTCATGTCTGATTCCTTTCACTAGCCGCGCCATGTCTGATCTCACCAGCCGCGCCCCGGGCCCGAGCGGAATGCTCGAGCCCCGTTCACCCATGTCGAATAATATAGACGATTAATAGACATATCGTCCCATGTCTGATCACCAGCCG
>Ga0208019_1000581_pt1 | contig 19769 bp, 24 predicted proteins | sample CB_VirMetaG_5_FD_184540 | JGI IMG/M metagenome (GOLD analysis project Ga0208019, IMG submission 184540) | Freshwater to marine saline gradient viral communities from Chesapeake Bay - CB_1508_1D Viral MetaG (SPAdes) (version 4) | ecosystem: Environmental > Aquatic > Marine > Coastal | place: USA...
ACGGATTCTACTCGTCTCTTACGAGCATTGTATCCAGTAATGTCTAACCAGTGCATTAGAATAAGAAATTCAGGATTGAATCAGTAAGACGAACTCCCCAGTTCATGAGTATCACAAATGACCCAACGAAAATCAATCGGTCTAAACTTGAATACATCCTTTGGTTGCTGATGTACCTACTATAAAACCCCACAGAGAGTTCTGCAGGGTCGGGTGTGCCAGTTTTTTAAGTGGTCTTAGACCTGATTTTTAGTGAAGATTGCTAATGAATGATTAAAACAAGCAGCAACAGAATTCCATGTGTTTCCTGGTATTTGGACTGGTGATGAATAATATGATGTATCTCCTTGTCCTAATTTTCCAAAACTACCATCACCCCATGCCCACAAGGTTCCATCAGTTTTGGTTGCTAATGTGTGTTCATCACCACCACCTATAGAACTCCATGTGTTTCCTGGAATTTGTCTTGGTGATGAATATTGTGTTCTATCACCTTGACCCAATTGTCCATAAGTATTACGACCCCATGCCCACAAGGTTCCATCAGTTTGAGTTGATAATGAATGATAAGAACCGGAAGAAATGGAACTCCATGTGTTTCCTGGTATTTGGACTGGTGATGAACGACTTACTCTATTACTTTGTCCTAGTTGTCCATAAAAATTATAACCCCATGCCCATAAGGTTCCATCAGTTTGAGTTGCTAATGAATGTAGTTCACCAGCAGCAACAGAACTCCATGTGACTCCTGGTATTTGGATTGGTGATGAATATCTTATTATATTATTTACTCCCAATTCTCCATCAAGATTATTTCCCCATGCCCACAAGGTTCCATCAGTTTTGGTTGCTAATGAATGTTCAAGACCAGCAGCAATAGAACTCCATGTGGTTCCTGGTATTTGTCTTGGTGATGAATATTGTGTTGTATCATCTTGTCCTAGTTCTCCTCTAACATTATTACCCCATGCCCATAAGGTTCCATCAGTCTTGGTTGCCAATGAATGAGAAAAACCACTACTCACAGAACTCCATGTGATTCCTGGTATTTGGATTGGTGATGAACATAGTATTGCATTATTTTGTCCTAGTTGTCCGTCATTATTAAAACCCCATGACCATAAGGTTCCATCAGTCTTGGTTGCTAATGAAAAATTAGTACCACCACTTATAGAACTCCATGTGATTCCTGGTATTTGTACTGGTGATGAATATTGTGTTAGATTATTTTGTCCTAATTGTCCATTATTACCGATACCAAATGCAAAAATATATTTTAGATTATTACCTTCAAAAGATTGGTCCTCCCAACCAAACCAATTTACACCACCATCAAGAGTTACTAGAGAAAGCACTTCGGAGCACCCTTCATTTTGAAATAATGTTGGAGCATCACCATTTCCACTCCATCTTATATTAGGAGACCAGGTGATTGTTCTTGATGTTGTAGTGGCATCCTTTTGACGAATAAAAGTTACTTCCTGAGTCGTTGAAGTATTTGCAAAGGCAACTGTGGTATCAGTGTCATGAGTAAAGTAAATGACATTACCAGCACTCAAATCAACGGTTGTAATTCCAGAGACTGATGTTACATTTTGACTTGATGGACCGACACCAGTAAGACCACTACCATTTCCTGAGAAACTTGTAGCAGTTACAACACCTGCAACAATACCACCAGAAGTTAAAGTTAATCCAGTTCCAACATTAATTTGATTATTCGTACCATCAAGAGTAATACTTGAAGTACCAACTGTTAAGATACCAGTAACTCTTGCATTTCCATTGACAAGAAGTGCAGTAGTTCCAGTTCCTGTGATAACAACATCACCATCAGTATTCCAAGATGGTCCACCAGTTGAAAGTTTTGCTGGTGTTACAGAACCATCAGCAATTGTATTCAGTGGTAATGAAGTACCAAAAGATATGATTGAAATATCTAAACCAGCACCTGGTGCAGTTGTGAATAAGATATTTGAACCTGAGATACTATAATCAATTCCTGGTTCTTGAACAATACCACCAAGTACAACTCTTAACTGTTGTGCATTTGCGGGTGTATATGAAACACCACCAACAGCAATTGGGAATATTGTTGTTACATTATCAAAAGAACCAGAGATATCATCAACAACACTTATATTACTTGATGTTGATGCAGAATAACTTTGCCATACTGTACCATTCCATTGATATGAGAATCCAGAAGTACTATCAGTATAGACTTGGTTGAGTGTTGGACTATCTGGAAAGTTAAGTGCCATCTTATTATACTTTTTAGGTATTTATGATTCTTCTGTTGTTGTTTCTTCTACTTCAGGTTCTGGTTCTGGAAGTGTAACTCCAATTTGTGTTAGATATTCAATTGCACCTTGAACTTTCCAGAAAAGTTCTCTATTTTTTGTAATTTCAGTGTCTAATTGTGCTCTTTGCTGTAAGAGTTGTGTTAGATGTTCTTGTTGTTCAGTCATAATTTAGAATGATTTTGGAGTATTTATGGGTTTTTGAGTGAGTGATTAGTGAGTAGGACTACACGCTTTCAAGCGCGGTAAGACGAGCATCTAAAGCTGCGATTGTGGCGGCTTGCGCTTCTATTTTGGCGTCTGCTTCTTGCAGTGCTTTAAGCAGCATGACTGGTAGGACGGAGTATTTAATACCCTTTGTAGTTATTTCTTCCCCGTCTTCGTTCTCGCCTCTCATGTCGCAGGCAAGACCGGGGAAAACTTCCTCAACCTCCTGCGCGATTAAACCAAGTTCACGAGGTTCGGTGTCCTCCTGATCATTCCAGTTGTACTTAACAACGCGGAGTCGGTTTAGATCCTCAAGGTACCCGTCTCTGGTTGTCTCAATGTTTTTCTTGAGGTTGACATCAGATGCTGAACCTGCGGAACCGTTTGCGTAAATGTAATAAGCGTCAGTACCGCTATCAATACTGCTCGCGCTGTGTCTTACAGCAAGGACAACGGTGGCGCTACTGCTGACGCTGCTTGCTGCGATAAATGCAGTTGTGTTGTTGTTATTCCAAACATAGCTGACTCCGGTACTAGCAATCCTCATCCGCTCCGTACCTGAAGTAACAGAAGATAAGAAATTTGAAGCAGAATTACCATAAATGTAATTACCTGCAGTTCCCCATTGTAGAACGTAACCATCAGTGAGCCTGATGTCCCCATTTGCAATTTCTAGTTTTCTTTGTGGGTTATTGGTGCCAAGACCCATGTTGCCTGAGGAGTCAATCCTCATCCTCTCCGTACCACCTTCACCAAACGCAATGGTATCAGCACTCGGGAAGAATATTCCAGTATTACTGTCTCCCGTTGGAGTGATTGACGGAGCACTGGTACTACCTGCAGATACTGTAGTAACACCAGCAATAATACCACCAGAACTTATTGTTAATCCAGTTCCAATCTTAATCTCATTATTAGAACCATCAAGGGTAATAGAACTTGTACCAACAGTAAGAATACCAGTAACTCTTGCATCACCATTTACAACTAAATCCTCAGTGAAAGTAGTTGCTGCACCGATATTTGCAGTGGTTGCAGTAACTATACCACTAACAACTAAGTTTTCTGCTGTGGATATTCCTACACCACCAACTAATTGTGCCTTTGTTTGTGACATTATTACAATAAGATGATTCTTCCTTTTTTTATTTATCCATGTTATAATATCCAAAAACTCATATGATAATTCTCACAGGTTCAAAAGGATTTATCGGTCAAAACTTTCTCAAACAACTTCAAGAACCAGTGATTGAAGTTGAGAAAGATGATTGTTTTAAGTTCTTATCATCATTTGATAGGTGGAATGAAGTCTCATTGATTCTTCATCAGGGTGCGATTTCATCTACAACTGAACGCAACATTTCTACTCTACATCATCATAATGTTGCATTTACACTTCAATTGTTTCAAAAAGCAATTGACTATCAAATTCCTGTGAAGTTTGCATCTTCTGCATCAGTCTATGGAAATACCAATGGACAGATTAATCCACTAAACTATTATGCAATCACTAAGTTACAGATTGATTACTTTATTCAAGATAACTTAGATAAGTTTAAGTCTATTCAATCTTTTCGTTACTTTAATGTATATGGAAATGGTGAAGACCATAAGGGAGACCAAGCATCACCAATCTCTAAGTTCACCAAACAAATCCAAGAGACTGGTAAACTAAAACTCTTTGAGGGTTCTAATAAGTTCCTGAGAGACTTTGTGTGTGTTGATGATATCGTCAATATTGTTTTGAACAATGAAGCACCATCAGGAATTTATGACTTAGGAACTGGAAGTCCTATTAGTTTCCAGGAAGTTGCAGAATTAGTTACAAAAAAAGAAGGTGGTGAGATTGAATTCATCCCCTTCCCAGAAAATCTTAAAGGTAAGTATCAAACTTATACTTGTGCTGATAATCAGTTTAATTATGAGTTTAAGTCAGTCAAAGAGTATCTCCTTGAATAACTCTATAACTATCCTCATCAAAATGTTGAGTTGAGAACTCAAACAACTCAGTATCTTCAAGAGCAATCATCTGGTGACGAAGACCACGATAAATGTGGAACTTGTCACCTTTTTTTAGTATGGATATGTTTGCAAGTTCTATATTGTCATCATTAGAATATAAAACCTTAATCATTCCAGATTGAACATAAAAGGTCTCATCTTTGATTTTATGATAATGCCAAGAACACTTTCTTCCTTGTGCAATATACAAAAGTTTACCACAATACTCTTCGTTATTGACAATCCACTTTTCAAATCCCCAACCTTTTGGAACAAATTTAATTGAAGAAGTCATCAGCATTCACACCTTTATCATCAACGTATATATCTCCACTTGGTTTACCTAAGATTAACTCATGAAACTTACATCCCCAAGACTTGAGTTGGTTATAAGTTAAATCATAAAATGTCTTATGGGCACGAATTCTAGAATCATATCGTCCCATACCACGAGCAGTAAAGTATTTAATTGTATGTCCTTCATCATACAATGAGTTAATCATTGCAATTCTTTCTGGTTTTGCGATACTTGTTTCATAATCACCATCTTCACGACATACATCTTTGTCGCAGATAGTTCCATCAATATCAATCACATAAGTTTTTAACATCGTCTTCACTCAATACATAAGTTCCTGGATGAGAGACTGCAATTGATGCAGCATTATTTGCAAAAGGAATTGCTTCCTCTATTTTACCGTATTTTAAATACCCAAAAGTGAGTGCAGATAGGAAAGTGTCACCTGCACCCACAACATCATATACATTTACCTTTTGACCTGGATACAGAACACCATCATACTCTGCACCTTTTGAACCACGAGTTACAATGACATTATCATGTTTCTCTACAAGTTTGTTGTACTCTAAGTCATTGATTTTTATATAACAACCATATGATGGAAGTACAGTTTTCTTACTATCAATAAAGACTGGACATTGAGTTCCATATGCAATCTCAAACATCTTTGATGATGTTACAAATCCCTTATCATAATCACTGATTACAATGGCATCGTATTTTTCATCAGGAATTCCATAGTCCATTGGTTTGCAACGAACTTCTTCATCAACTCTTAGGATTTGTTGATTTGTTTTCTCATCAATATATCGTGTCTTGATAATCTTTTCTTCATTGGTCATCATGTAAACTTCAAGACCAAATGATTTTAGATTATTATAGACATTCCATGCCATTCCTTGTTTTGTTTCTGTTCTCTTATAGTTAAGAATAGGAACTGGTGCTTCTGGATTTAGTCTTTTAACTTCTCCATAAACATATTGGTCCGTGCAACTATCCCCGACCAATAATACTTTGAATGATTTTTGTTGAGGAGTATTCATCTATTCTATCAAAAAAGATAAGATTTGAAGCATAATAAGAACCAATTACTGATTTATCTTTCCAATCACTTCCTACAACCATTATATCAGGTTGTACAGATTTGACAAGGTTTTCAAGTTCTTCATCAGTCCCAAAGTGTTTTACCTCATCAACTGACTTAAGATTCATCAACATCAATGTTCTGTCTTCAACACTATTTACTGGTCTTGTTGGACCCTTCTTTTCTTTTACTCTTTCATCAGTGTCAATGCCAACAACTAGATAATCTCCTAGTGATTTTGCATAGTTTAAGAGAGCAAGATGTCCCACATGAAGAACATCAAATGTACCATTAACGAAGATTTTTTTCATACTCAGCAATAAAATCTTTAAATTCCTTTGGTCCTACAATATTCCAAGTTCCATGAAGTTGATATTTAATGGGAACATCCATCTTCAATAACCAAGAAAGTACTTCAATCGTTAATGGTTTTCCTGCCTCACTGATTTCTAGATATTGTCCACCAGTCCAGTTCTTAACACTGACAATCACACCAATCAAATGAGGATACATCCACTCAGGAAGTAATCCCTGTAACCATGCACAATGATATGTTCTGCACTGAACTGGTCTATCCTCATAGATTGTACAACATTCTCTAAGAAATCTACAAGCATTATTGGGAGTTACCCATTGTCCATAGACATCATGACTTAAAAATTTACAACAGAGATTACACTCTCCACACTCTCTTTGTTTATATTCCATGGAAGAACAATAGTTGTACTAATCGTGCATTTTCTTTTGTGGTTCCAAACCAATCACCATTGGAGTGCCACATAAAAGGATTGAACATTATGAGACGATTATATTTAAACGCAATGTTATCAGTCTCAACCCATTTGGAACGGTCTTTACCTTCTACATTAAAGAAGTTTACCATATCTTCATGAGAATGTATACCATATTGTGATGCTTCCTGTTGATTAGGTGCAAACTCCCATCCAGTTTGTTTATGTTTCCAGAACTTTGTACCACCTGTTGGGTGAATCGTTGGTGTTAAGTATATAATACCTGCCCAGATTAAACCAGGATTGGGGTCAAAGTGAATATCTTGTGTTCCATATTCACTTTCTTTGGTCATACGAAAGTAAGAACACTTATTGCATGGTTTTGTTGTTAGTTCCTCACCAACAATTTGAGAACACATCTTCGTGAGTTCTTCTTTACCATGTTCATATAAACTATCACGACCAGGCCAGTTTCTTCCTCCTAGTTCTTCATACTCTGCGTTCAATGCAAACTCACGAACTGCATCGGGACTTTGATAAAAGTTATCAACAACAATTAAGTTCTTACGAAACTGATTCATAGTTTACTCCATTGAAGTAAAGTCTGTCTTGCAGTCATCAGTGCTTGTTGTTTATCACCAGTTCCAGTATGAATAAGAAACTGTCGTTGCCAATCTTCCCAGGTAATTCCAGTGTACCTCAGTCCATACTTTGCAAGATTATGAGACAGACAGAACTCATCTGCATAATGTCCCCAACCACGATGATTCAATCCCTTAATTGATAAGTCTTCAATCTCTTTTGCAGTATAAGGAAGTGGTTCCCAGATATCATGTGTAGATTTATAAGATACAACAAAGTTAGTTGCAATTCCTACATCTCTACCATCTCTTAGAAAATAATCTAGAAGATGAGTATGAAACTTAGAACTGATGTTGTAGTTATCATTAAATCCAATATGATGCGGAGGAACAATGTTAGTTACATCAGGAAAGTGTGGATGAATGAGCATGTCTGCATCCACTAAAAGATTTAAATCATATCCTCTTCCATCCTGATAAACCTGCATCTTCTCATAGTTGATTGGATAGTCAGGAAATTTTCTTTGCGTGATTAGATTAATCTCATATCCATTCCTTTGTGCATATGATTGAATTGTGGGGAAGCATAATGCAAAAAGTTCAGGAAAGAAATCATTAATGTTTACAACATGCAGTAGTTTTTTCATCACCAAGACCAAGAATTGTTTGCAATTTTAGGTTGTTCAATTGGTTTTTGTACCCACCACTTACCATCTTCTACATGAATTTGGTCTTCTGGGAAGAACTCATGAACTGCTTGAACTACATCGGGCCATGCCTTTGGACAATAATCATCCCCAAGCATAATACCACCAGGTTTTACAAGTTCCCAATAGAGTTTAATGTCCACAGATACACTCTCATAGAAATGTCCACCATCTACAAAGATTAGGTCTGCATAACTTTTGTTCTCCTTCATGACACGATAATAACTGATGGCATCTTGTGGAATAGGAACAATGATGTCCTGATTGTTAGTATGCATGACATTTGCAAGAAACTGATAATACATGGTTGGATACCCATGTACTCGTCTTAAATCTTGGTCTGCATGTCCATGTTCAGCAGAACCTAACCAAGTATCAATACAAATTACCTTTGCATTTTGAATTTGATACTTCTTAGTAAGATTTGCCATATGTAATGCACTCTTACCTTTATAAGTTCCAATCTCAAAAATGATTTGTGGCCGCAATTGTGCAATGAGTTTCTCAAAGATTGGATGACAATCCTCAAAGGTATTGGTTGGTTCTTTGCCACCAAAGTAATCCCAAAAAGAAATGATATCAAACTCATATTTGGTATAATCAAATCCCTCATAAGGACTGATATATGGTGTTTCTTTAATCAGTACTGGATTAGACATAGTGTTTATCAATATTCATAGAGATTACCATTCTTCTTGCATCAGTCGGTGGAACTTCATGATGCAACATTGCTGGAAATAATACCAGCATACCATTTTCTGGAAAAACTTTCAAGTCTCCTTCAAAGATGATTGGAGAACATCCTGGTTCTACATCCACATAATATGCACAAGCAAAATCACTTGGATAATGTGAATGTCTTACTGCATATTCACCTTTCTCATATTGCATTGCCCACATGTTGAAACATCTAAACTGCATCTTTTGTTCAAAGTATCCCTGAGAAATAAATTCACATGCACTGAGAACTAAATCTACAATTGGTTTAAACTTTGGATTTTCCTCATGAGATTTCCAACTTGAATGCCATGCTTTGACATTACTTTCATTTGTTTCTGGATGAAGTTGTCTGTGTTCTAGAATGACTTGTTTGAGATATGCATTCAGTTCTTGATGATTATCTAGAATTGTTGTGAATACTGGAAGTTCTTTTTTAACTGTTTGTGTATTTAATGTGTTCATTACCACTCACCTGTCCAATGTTTAAGTTCGTAATCTTTGTATAAGTCTCGTTTTTGTTTTTCCCACTCATCATAAGTTCCTTCTTTATCTCTACAAATTACAGAGTCATAAGGAAGTTGTTCTCTATATGTATAAATGAATGGAATGTCCTCTATTGATTCTCTTATGTTTTGAATAGTCTCAATACCAGGATTCACATCAATCATTTGTCCCATCAAAACTTTTGTGACTCCATGCATATATGTTTGTGGTCCAAGAAAATAAATGTGACTTGTTTCATATCTTCTTTGAACTAGGAGTTTATAAGTTTCTAAGTAAATTGGATTTGCAATTTCACTCATCATAAAGTCTTGTGAGAAACCAATATCTAAGCACATTGGTAGAACACATTTGATTTCATCAGTAAAATAATCTTCAAACTTAATGTTACAATAACGGTCTATATCTAAGTATAAACCACCTTCTCTATAAAGTTTAATCAATCTCCATATATCAGTCTTTGCAACAATGTGGTCATTCTCTATCAGTTTGAAGTCTTTTGAATCCATTGATTCTTTTAGATACTCATTGACTTCTTCATCATCGTAAACTCTAACTTCCCAATCAGGATTGAGTTTGATGAGATTTGCAATTCCCTCTTGAATGAGTGGTGATTGAGATTCAAGAATAGTTTTATCCTTCCATGATGTATGAACAATCTTTGGTATCATTTGACTTTGCCATCTTCACTGATTGTTGAAAGTCCATAGTTCTCATCATATGCATATACACCATCTTGAACAATACCAAAGATATCACTACGAAGTATTGCATCTAATGAATTTGCAATACCTTGTTGAATCACATAAGACACCATGTTCTTTGCGATTGCAGGGTCTATTGCATATGCATGAGCACGACAAATAAATCTGTCTAGACCTTTATGGTCACTTGCATGAGGAGGAATTGAATAGACTTCTTTACCTTGTTTGTATTGTTCTTTGGAACCTAAGTATACGATGTTGTTATAATACTTATGAACTTCATATGGTTTGACCATCACTGCATCATGTTCCAGAATCACAATTGGTTTATCCATTGCAAGACACAAACACCACAAGGAATAATGAGATAAGAAACAAGCAATCTGTGTCATTAACATATCTGCTCTACGCAGTCTCAAAAAGTTAATGAATGCTTGTCCTTGAAGTTGTTCTGGAACTTTAATCTCACCAAGTTCTCCAATTGGTTTACCTAATTCATGGTCTTGAATTTTAACTTTAGAACCTGATGCATCAAAACCAGGAACAACCATTGGATTTGGTTGACCTACTTGAAGACATGATTGGTAACATTGTTGAGTGAGTTTCTGTGATACCTCATTTCCAGGAAGAGAAATAATATAAGTTCCAGCAACACCCATTTCATAATGATTGTAATAATTCATAGAAACTCAGGATAAAATGTCTTGTAGTAATCTAAGTTATTATGAATGACCAGTTGAGATTGTTCTGGTGTCATTTCTCTTGTCCAACGAGGTTCTAGTTTATGAAGTTTGGTTCCTGTCTTATGAGATACCATTGAACGATAAACAGTATCATGTTCATAATAATCAGGTTTTGGAATATTATCAAAGTCATGTTCAAATGGTTGTTCTCCAAGAAATTGATAGATAAGATTTAATGTTCCTCTTGGATTTTCATTGAAGTCTTCTGTTCTCAGAAAGAAGAAGTTATTTGGATGTTTCTTTGCAACTTCCATCACATGTGGAAGCATATGCAAAGGTCTTCCAAGATTTGCCATTCCATCAGTACAATAGAGTTCCATTCTCTTCTCAAAAGTATTATGTTGAAATGGAACTTCCTTATCACCAATAATGATATTAGGATACTTATTGATTAGAGTTTCAAAAGAACAAATAATATCTCTTAGGTCTCGTAGAATGACCAGATACTTTGAGTTTGGATTGAGTGCAAAAGTATGAGTAAAGTACTCTGCCCATACTCTTGACTTTGAGAAGACGATTGGTTTGTCAGTCATGCTCTCAAACCAACCACGAAGTCCCTGTCTTAGGAAGTTAAGGTATGCATCGTTGAGTACATCCTTATCCATTGCAATAAACTCACTGACTTGTGTTGAGATGTCTCTACAAGCACTGATGAGATATGGTGTTGGGCAAGTTCCTGTTGTGAATATTCTTGGGTTCTCATTCAGGATGTTCATTAACACTGAAGAGCAAGTCCTAGGCAGTCCTAGGCAGTAATGAAGTTGTTGCATGATGTAAAATGATGTTTTGTCTATTTATTGAAGTTGGAGTGCTAATGAATGTTCTCCACCACCACTTATAGAACTCCATGTATTTCCTGGTATTTGTACTGGTGATGAATAATCTGTTGTATTATTTTGTGCTAGTTGTCCATAGATGTTATAACCCCATGCCCATAAGGTTCCATCAGTTTTGGTTGCTAATGAATGTTGACCACTACCACTTATAGAACTCCATGTGGTTCCTGGTACTTGGACTGGTGATGAATAATATGTTGTATCATTTTGTCCTAAGTGTCCATAGAGGTTATAACCCCATGACCATAAAGTTCCATCAGTTTTTGTTGCTAATGAATGTTCTCCACCACCACTTATAGAACTCCATGAGGTTCCTGGTATTTGTACTGGTGAAGAATATCGTGTTGTATTGTTTTGTCCTAGTTGTCCATCGATGTTATAACCCCATGCCCATAGGGTTCCATCAGTCTTGGTTGCTAATGAATGAGACTGACCACCATTAATAGAACTCCATGTAGTTCCTGGTATTTGGACTGGTGATGAATATTGTGTTCTATTAATATTTCCTAATTGTCCATAGAGGTTATAACCCCATGCCCATAAAGTTCCATCAGTTTTTGTTGCTAATGAATGTTGATTGCCACCTGCAACAGAACTCCATGTGGTTCCTGGTATTTGGACTGGTGATGAATATGGTGTTCTATTATTTTGTCCTAAGTGTCCATTATTATTATCACCCCATACCCACAAGGTTCCATCAGTTTTGATTGCTAATGAATGATTACTGCTACCAGCACTTATAGAACTCCATGTGGTTCCTGGTATTTGGATTGGTGATGAATATTCTGTTACATTATTTTGTCCTAGTTGTCCAACATTATTACGACCCCATGCCCATAAGGTTCCATCAGTTTTTGTTACTAATGAATGATTACCACCACCACTTATAGAACTCCATGTGGTTCCTGGTATTTGGACTGGTGATGAATATAGTGTTTGATTATTTTGTCCTAATTGTCCATAATTATTACGACCCCATGAGAACAAATTAGGAGCACCCAAATACCCATTCTGCCCACTATTCGTTAAGTCATAATGTCCACCCAAATTCCAAGTATTCTTTCTTATAGACATCCCACTAAGAACCTACTTTTTAGTATTTATTTAATCTTAACGTACATGTTCGCAGCAATGACATATCGTGGTTCTTCACTATCTGCTTGAATACTCTTATGAGATAACCAACCAGGAAAGATAATCCATGAGAACTCTTGTGCAGAAACTGATTGAAATCTTGTTCCATGTGCTTCTGCAGTTCTAGGGTCATGAAACTCTGTACCATATGCAGGTTCATTGTCAGGTACTTTTAGATAATAAACACCAGAAAGAAATGCAGGATTATGATGATGCCAAGGATTACCTTCCTTTGCATTAATAGACTTCCAACCTTTATATGCCCATGCACCTGATGCAGTGAACTCAACACAATCTTGATTACGACAAAAATCAGGAATTGCTTTCAAATAAGTCTCACAAGCATCATGAAATGTTTTCCTCAACTTATGCCAAATTGGTGGAGCATCATCTTGAAATAACATCACATGAGTTTGATACTTAGGAATCAAATCTCCTTGTGCATACATTCCAAGTTCAATCAATTGGTCAACACTCATCATCATCATTTGTTGGTCTTCTGGTGTAATAAAACCAGAAGTATCAGTTCTTACGATGTGTGTTGGGAATAATTCATGTACCTGACAATTCATTCTCTACAACCTCATAAAGTTTCTCAATGGTCTTGTCCCAATTATTATACTCCATCTGTCTCAACACAACAACATTATCTGGATACCAATTCATTGTATTTGATGCCCATGTAATATAAGGAACTAGTGGGGGAAGAACAATTACTTTTACACCCATTGCACCTGCTAAGTGTGCAGTTGCAGTACAAGAAGTAATCACCAAATCACTTTCTGCAAAGATATCATAAGTATCACTCCAATAGTTAATCAAGTGACTCAAATCCCATACATTTGCATTCTTAGGTAAGTCACTATCTTCAATTTGAATAGAGAACAACTGACCAAACTTTTCAAGTCCTAATAGTTTTTCAATTGGAATACTACGAAACTGGTCGTGCTCAAACTGAGGATTACCCTTCCAACGAATACAAATCTTCTTTTTATCTCCTGCAATTTCTTGCATTTCATGAACTGGATTTGATGTCTTCTTCAAATAAGGAAAGGATACATTCTCACAAGGTTCAGTCAGTCCAAGGAAGTATGGAGCAGACATTGCAGGAACAAACTTATTCCATTTGGTTCTCACAATATCCTCATGAAGATAAAGGTTCTCATAACCACAATCTTCTAAAAGTTTCTTGATAGATGATGTACAAAAGATTTTTATAGTATTACAATACTTTTGAAATTGTTCCGCATATCTTACAAAAATCATCTCATCACCCATACCACCTTCAAGATAGTATGCAATGGTATCTACAGTTTCACCATTCCATCTTTGGTCTTCATCAATACCATATTTTTCTTTGAGAATCCACTCATGTCCCCATACCTTTAACTTTGCACCTTCACGAATGTACTTATAACCACCTTGTAAATCTCCATCACCCAACAGAAACCATCCATAGTTGAATGCTGCCTGTGGAATATGGTCAGCAAGTGGTTGAAGTATCTCTTTACTCTCTTCAAACTTTCCTTGTGCAGTAAGATATAAGGTCAAGTCAATCTGTGAAAGTTCATCTAACTTACCAACCGACTTTAATACTTTCTCTGCCTCTGGTGCTCTCTTGAGATAATAAAGACACTTTGCTTTATTCAGTTTAACACCAGGATTTGATGGAAGTGTTTCAAGAATTTCAAGTGCTTTATCGAACTCTTTATCGTCATGATAAAGTTTTGCAAGAAGATTAGCAATCTCCATATCTTTCTCATGTTTGAGATATGCAATTGCTAGTTCTTTTGCTGCCTTGGGTTCTCCTTTTTCACTTAATTCAATAATGAGTTGAGGAATCATTTTTTAGTATCAGCAGGTAATCCAATATAAGGTCTTGTATCAAACAGTTGGTCTTTATGGTCTCCTTCTGCTTCTACATAATGCATGAAGAGTTGGAATTGAGTTTCACCTTCAAATGCATCTCTCCAGTGATGAACCTTATTTCCTTGATAAATCACTGCATCACCTTCATACATTGCAGCATACTCAGGTTCTGCTTCACCATTCTTAAACCACAAGGGCCATAAGGCATCAGATACACCACCTAAGGACAATGAAACTGAGTGCTCACATTCATCTCGGTCAGTGTGTGGAAGTAACTCTGCACCATTGAAGTAAATTCTTGCATAGGTATAAGTTGGTAGAAGTTTCTTACCAACAACTTGTTCTGCCATTGGAAGACACATCAACATCAATGTATCAAATGCTGGGTTTCCATAAATTCCTACTGACTTTGCTACTTGTGCATCCCCTTTGTTTGGAACTTGGTCGTTACGATGAAGTAAATCAAAGTAATTTCTTAGATATTGTGCAAAAAATCTAGGAATGAATTCTTGTTTAACTTCAAATCCTTTCTCTTCGTATAGTGTCATAAATCTTTTTCTCTGTTTCTAACCATGTGACGAGTGAATATCTTCTTCCAGAAGTGACTGGATGAACTTTATGTGCAAATTCTTTGTAAGAGGGGAATGCAATCATCATACCAGTTTTTGGTTTGATGGTCAAACCAAGTTGAGTAAATTCAAGTTCTCCTCCAGTATAGTTATCATTCAAATAAAAGAGAATTGAAATATCACGATTTGCAATTCTTACCCATTCTCCATTCTCAAAGTTTTCACTGTCGTTATGTTCTATATAGTGACCTCCAACAGGGTAAGATAAAAACTGAGTAGGTTCTAAGTTCTTTACTGTTGATTGATACTTTGGTTCAATGAATGTCTTATAGCAAGACATGACTGCATTATTAAGATTTTGAAGGATTGGAAATGGTATTGGATACCATTCAGTATTTCTTGTTTCTAATTCTATCTTCTCTTCTCCTGAACCAACTGATGCATGTGATGTTGGTTGATTTGTGAGTTGAAGAAGTTGGTTTATATGTTGTGGAGGAATGATATTCGGTTGAATAATAATAAGTTCAAAAGGGTTCATAAGTTATAGATAGACACCTTGAAGTCCAAATCCGGAACCATTACTAGTTGCTATAAATGACCAATTATTTCCAGGTATTTGTACTGGTGAAGATCTTCGCAACGGTGAAGTGTTGTTCAATCCAGATTGACCACCACCATTATCTCCCCATGTCCATAAAGTTCCATCAGTCTTTGACGCAAAGGTTAATCTAGTTCCAGTGCCACTAAAAACACGACTCCAAGTAGTTCCTGGTACTTGTTGAGGTGAAGAATAAGAAGTTCTGTTATTGTGACCCAGATTTCCATAATAATTATAACCCCATGACCATAAAGTTCCGTCTGTCTTAACGGCAGTTGTATTCCAATAAGAATCTACTTTAACCGAACTCCATGTGGTTCCTGGTATTTGGACTGGTGATGAAGCATATGTTGTATCATTTTGTCCTAGCACTCCACCAAAATTAGCACCCCATCCCCATAAAGTTCCATCATTTTTTAGTGCCATTGCAAATGCATATCCTAGGGGAACAAAACTCCATGTGGTTCCTGGTATTTGTACTGGTGATGAATAACTTATTGTATTATTTTGTCCCAATTGACCATTAGAATTGCTTCCCCATGACCATAATGTTCCATCAGTTTTGGTTGCAAAAGAACCGTCCGTTAGTGTTGCAACAGAACTCCACGTGGTTCCTGGTATTTGTACTGGTGATGAATAATATGTTGTATCATTTTGTCCCAATCTTCCATTATCATTTCTTCCCCATGCCCATAAGGTTCCATCAGTTTTGGTTGCTAATGAATGTTGATAACCAGCACTGATAAAACTCCATGTAGTTCCTGGTACTTGGACTGGTGATGATAAATATGTTGTATTATTTTGTCCTAGTTGTCCTTTATCATTTCTTCCCCATATCCATAAGGTTCCATCACTTTTAGTTGATAATGTAGTTGATACGGCACCACTTACAGAACTCCATGTAGTTCCTGGTATTTGTATTGGTGATGAATAACTTATTGTATTATTTTGTCCCAATTGACCATTAAAATTATAACCCCATGAAAACAAAGCATTTCCATCAGGTCTCCACCTTTCAGCATTTCTCTTTGCATAAGTATCCCAAAGATCCCAAACACCAGAAGTTTCGTTAGTAATCATTTGTTCATATACTCCCAACGAAGTGCGAGTTCTGGTGAATAATAACCTACCTTAACATCTAAGTCTTCATCAGGATTTGGTCCTGGTTCTCTTTGACCAATCACTTCCATCCTCTTCACTAACTCATCCCAACTTCCAAGTGGATCAAGAGAATCAAACACATAAGCATCAAGTCTATCAAGAATCTTACCACGAAGTCCAGCAATCTTTGCTTCTTTTACTCTAAATGCTTCATGATTTTGAACGATTCTTTCTGCAATCTCAGTTTCGGTAATACCACGAACTGATGCTTCTGTGGTGATATCTAATGAAGGAGTTCCATCTGCAAGAAACTTAACTGCTTCATTATACTTGTAGATACCTGATGATGTTGCAGTATCATCATACTTACCAAAAACTTGTTGTCTCAGGTCTTTCTCGTTTTGATATACCTGAGTTTTCCATGCTGCAAGAACTTGGTCTACTTTACCTTGAACATCAGCAGTCAGTTCTTCTTCGGTGATTTCAAAGATAAAGTTCTCAGGGTCTGCAACTGCATCATCATCTACATGTGCATACTTATAGTAATTATATTGGTCAAAGATTTCTGTAAGACCAGGAAGAGAAGGATTTGTAGGACCTTCTTTTGATTTTTCAATTGCTACGGAGATACCAGTTTTAGCATCTACTTGACGGAACTTGAATATCTTCATTGTTATGAGTAGTTTTTTAGTTATTTATGAGATTTAGTTGAGTAGTGATTTGAGTGCTAATGAAAAATTCGAACCACTAGCATTTATAACACTCCATGAGTTTCCTGGTATTTGTACTGGTGATGAATATGATGTTGTATCAACTACTTGTCCTAGTGCACCACCACCACCACTCCCCCATGCCCATAAGGTTCCATCAGTTTTCATCGAAAATGAATGATCAGCACCAACCTCAACAAAATTCCATGTGGTTCCTGGTATTTGTACTGGTGATGAATATTGTGTTTGATTATTTTGTCCTAGTCGTCCAGTAGAATTAGAACCCCATACCCATAAGGTTCCATCGGTTTTTGTTGCTAATGAATGTTGCCAACCACTTATAGAACTCCATGTGTTTCCTGGTATTTGGACTGGTGATGAATATTCTGTTCTATCACCTTGTCCTAGTTGACCATTAGTATTTTGACCCCATGACCACAGAGTTCCGTCAGTTTTAGTTGATAATGTAAATCTCTGACCAGCAGCAATAGAACTCCATGTGGTTCCTGGAATTTGAACTGGTGATGAATAATGTGTTATGTCACCTTGTCCCAATTGTCCATTACTGTTACTACCCCATGCCCATAAGGTTCCATCAGTTTTGGTTGCTAAGGAGTGCAGATAAACCGAACTAATAGAACTCCATGTGGTTCCTGGAATTTGAACTGGTGACGAATATTCTGTTGTATTATTTTGTCCTAATTGTCCAAAATTATTTCTTCCCCATGACCATAAAGTTCCATCAGTTTTTGTTGATAAGGAGTGGAACCAACCACCTATAGAACTCCATGTAGTACCGGGTATTTGTACTGGTGATGAAAGATATGTTGTGTTATTTTGACCGAGTTGTCCAACTGAATTTCTTCCCCATGCCCATAAAGTTCCATCGGTTTTTGTTGCCAATGAAGAAGTTTGACCACCACTAATAGAACTCCATGTGGTTCCTGGTATTTGGACTGGTGATGAATATTGTGATACATTATTTTGCCCTAATTGACCATTACTATTAAGACCCCAACTCCACAATTCAAACTGTTGTTCCCACTCACCAGCAAGATATTGGTCTCTTACCTGTTGTAAATCCCATACACCTTTTCTAGTTGTTGCTGCCATAATAACCTCCTATCAGGCAATGGTTCTTGCAGAAAGAATTGCTTCTAATCTGTTTGCTTGATTTGCCAAAACTCTTACCTTATAACCACTTGGTAAGAACTTAGGTTGTTCAAGCACTTCTACTGTTGCATCAGCAGGAATAATCATCTCATAAGTATAGTATCCAACAATATTATCAGCACCATCAGTCCAAACCACATTTGCTTTCACATCATCAACACCATCATCATTGGAGAGTAGAACACCTTGAAGAACTGAATCTGCTGTTGCAACCCACAGGTCAGTATAAGTTGCTGCAGAAGTAATATCAGTTCCTACACCAATGTATGTTGTGTCTCCAGTCTTAGGTTCAAGACTGATTGTTGCATGTAAGTCACCATTAACATTTGCTTGAAGTTCAATCGTATCACCAGTGTTTAATACCTTTGGTTGTTTTAAGAGTTCAACAGAGGAACCAGGAGGAACTGGAACTGTATATGCAATTGAATATTCACCATAAAGTTGACCACTGATGTCTGCACTATTGGTTCCATCAATATTAGTCACATGAATCGAGTGAACAACAACTGTGTCCGCAGCAGTGTATGCAGTTGCCATAGAATCGGTAACAGCATATCCAAGAGAACTTGTGATTCCAGTGTTAAATTGTCCAGAACCACCTCCCCCTCCTGCTTCTGCAAAGAAATTGACTGTTGCAATGCCAACTGTTGAATCATACTCATGAGTCACACTGACTCCTGTACCAACAAAGTTGAACTGAGTCGCAAGACCAATATAAACACCACCAGTTGCAACACCAACCTGAGCACTTCCTTTGAATGATGTTGCAGTTGCAATTCCAATGACATTAATGCCACTTGCATTTACATTTAATCTTTCAGTTCCTGATACAACAATTCCAAATTCATTTGCTGCTGGTGAGTAGAAACCAGAGTTTGTGTATCCATTAAAGTAAACACTTGGAGAACTTAGAGAACCAATGGTAACTCCAAGTCCCGCATACATGTTATCACCATACTTATTCACATAAAGACCACCTTGATTAAATGGTGCAGAATCAATCCATACTGCAGTTGAACCTACACCAAGAGTAACCTCATCATAATAGATAAAAGTTCTACCATAATCAATATGGAAGAATAAGTCTCCATTTGTTGGTGCTGGGTCTAATGATGCTGGTGTGCCAGGGAAGGTGGAACCAATACCAATGGCACCTCCACCACCTCCTCCACCACCACCTTCAAAGAAGATAGTTG
>Ga0208019_1000582_pt1 | contig 19768 bp, 24 predicted proteins | sample CB_VirMetaG_5_FD_184540 | JGI IMG/M metagenome (GOLD analysis project Ga0208019, IMG submission 184540) | Freshwater to marine saline gradient viral communities from Chesapeake Bay - CB_1508_1D Viral MetaG (SPAdes) (version 4) | ecosystem: Environmental > Aquatic > Marine > Coastal | place: USA...
GGCGCCGCAAACCCCGGGGGATATACCCCTCGGAAGGACCCGCAGACGGGCAGCAATCGCCGATTCTCGCCGTTCTGTGAGGCGTGCCCGGATTCGTGCATCTCACTGCCCGGATTCGTGCAGGTCGTTGACATGACAACGCTCCCACGCATCAATGATCGCTTTGACCTTAGTCAAGTCTTCAGTCTGCATGTCAATCTCGGTGCCGCAGTGACCAGTCATGACGATCCGGTAGTAGATCGAGATGCCTAGCTTGTCGTCGCCGACGACGGGCTCGTGCAGCAGAGTCACTGCGAGGTGCCAGACATCCATGAGGTCGACGCGCATACGTGTCCAGGTGTCGTTCGCGTCCTGCTTCCACAGGAGCGTCGCACCGTGCACGCGCAGCCCGCTGGATTCGCTCACGTGGTCTTGCGCGGGCGTCCAGGTCCACGACGCGCCGGCTTGTCTGCGGTGGGCTCAGGCGCGGGGGGCTGCCGCTTGGGTGGGGTCTCGGCTTTGACCTCAGCGTGCAGGCCAGTCAGCACGATATCGACGTGTCGGCTGATGTTGTCCAGCCGGCGCTGGAGCTCGCGCAGGTCGACGCGATTGCTGGCCTTCTTGCATTCTTGCACGGCCAGCTTGAGCTCGGCCTTGATCGCTTTTGATCCGCTGTACGCTTCGAGGTGTCCGGTCATGCTCGCCTCCGACGGGTAGAAGGCAGCCTGGGCGCGGCATTAGGGTTGTGAGGAAACGCGCCCAGGCTGGGTGGTAGGTAACTCAAAACACGGGCGCATTATAGCGAAGCCGAGGCGATTTGTCTTTACGTCCTTTGATCCAGCGCAGCGGTGACCCACTCGAGGAACTCCCCGGTCTTCACGTGATCCGTGCCGGCCTCGAGGATGATCCAGCCGTCGAGCTGTAGCAGGTTCATCTTAACGCGGTCTGCTTGAAATCCTTTGGCCGTGCGGTGGCGAGACTTGTAGCCGTAGACCCCGTGCACCTCGAGCGCGACACGCTGGTCTTTCCAATAGAAGTCAAAAAGAAACCGGCGGGGGGCCAGTAGGCGACCCTCCCGCCGGTATCCGGTCAGACCCGCAGCGTCGAGCTGCTGCTGCACGCTGGCCTCAAGGGGTGACCCGCGCCGCGCTTTCTTGGTGTTCTTCTTGGCGCGTTTGCGCGGCACGGGCTCCCTTTGCCTCAGTTGGTTGTGCGGTGCTCCGGTAGGAACTTCACCAACGGCTCGTCCTTATACCGCGCCTGCACCTCAGACGGTAGGAAGCTGCGCAGGATGAACCGCTTGTGCTCGTCGCGCTCGTTTCGGTATCGCTCCTCGACCTCGGCCAGATCGGCGGTCGAGAGCTGCACCTCTTGTGAGGAATCAATCGGCAACCCGTATTTAGGAACGATCGGTCCCCAGAAACGGTTGGCCTGCGATTTAGCTTGGCACCAGTGCTGATAGATCCGATCGCCCGTCGAACCTGGCTGCGTCCAGACTCTCAGGCTGGCTTCCTGATCCTTGTCGTAACGACGCACGGTGCGCTGGAAATGCAGCACCGCGAGCACCTGCTGAATCGACATGTAGTTGGTTACCGTGCGCTGACCGTTCCATGCATCTTTTACTTCGCTCTCGTACTTACACCAATCCTCGCTGCTGTTGGACTGGTGCCACAGCTCGCGACGATCCTCGAGCAGACCACCCTCTGCCGGCGGCTGATACCGCTGCAACTTGCAGACGACCCACACGAGATACTGCGTGATCTCGATGTCATAGAGACCGTATCGCTTCGTCGGCAGATAGCACGTGGTGGCGGGTAGCAGCATCACTCCACCTCCGGCTCGATCACTTCGCCCGTAGTGGCGTCCAAGCGGATCACGCTCTCCTCGATCGTCGACATCAGGGCCGCGTTGCCTTTCCCGCTGCCAGTCTTGATCTCGACCTCTGCGTCCTCGAACGCAAACTCACTGCGATCCGCTTGTGCAATCAGCCCGGCTTCGCGCTCCTTGAGCTCGACGAGGTTGGCTGCACGACGCAGCACGGTCTTGCGGGCCATCTGGCCCCAGTCAGTAACCCACGGGCCGGCACCCTTGGCTTTCGACTTCTCGCGCACGTGCTCGATCTCGTCGCGGTTCATCACTTCGGTCTGGTGGCTGCCGTCGTCCATGACGAGCTTGCAGAACGCACCGACGATTTCGCCACGGTCACCGCCCAGGCGGCGCTTCATCGTGAAGCTGCTTTCCGTCCACTCGTAGTCGTCGTTCTCGTAGATCAGCCCGGTGTGGATCTCTTTGACACCGCCGGCTCGCATAAGCTTGACGATGCCGCGATAGCCGACGATCAGCGTGGCGTTGTTGCCGTGCGCTATCGCATAGGCCTGGTGCAACGGCCCGTTGAGTTGCAGACCGAGCCGGGCAGCTCCGAGCACGCATTCAAAAACGCTGGCCGGGCTGGCCTTGGCGAGCTCCTTTGGCGGGTTGCGGGCCAGGTCGATGAACTGCTGCATGAGCGCGTGACGGGTCTTCGCGTCCTCGAACGGCATAGACCGCATGATCTGCTGTTGGCGGCCAGGGTCGCGCAGTTGCGCCTCAAGCGGGGTACGAGCAACGATCTGTGTATCAGCCATTGAAGGCTCCTTTCGGTTAGAGCGACTTGGGCAGCATCAGCCGACGATAGACGCCAGCGCCTCGGGGCTTCGTCTCTGCCTTTCTGTGGTACTCGTAGTACGTGACGAGGGGCTCGCCGTTGACCGTGCCGGCCTCGGCAAACTCGTTGCGGTCGGGATCGTAGAGGCTGGCGTGCAGGGCCTTGGTCAGATCCTTCACCAGCGCGTTGGCGTCTCGTGCGTCGGCCTTCGCCTGGATCAGCTCGGCCAGCAGCTCGCGGTCAATCTCGCGTGTCAGGTTCGGTGCCCGTTGAATGCGTTTGATCGCCTCGGTGCTCGGCAGATCGGCCGGCACGTCATCGCCAATGATGTATTTGTTCCACCACCGCTCGCCCACGGTCGTCAGCGTGTCGATCAGGTCGTCGTGACGGTTCACCTTGTAGAGCCGCAGTCGCTGGCTGCCGAATGCCGGCATGAGCCCGGCTGCGACGTGAACGGCATCGAGCTCGGCCACGTGCATCTGCCACTGGCACTGGCAGATCACCTTGTGCGGCACCTCGTCCGTGTTCGGTTCTCCCCAGTCTTCCTCGACGCGATAGCTGCTCGTTTTTACCTCGACGGCTTCGGGCGCGTCCATGACGAGCGCGTCCAGGTTCGCGTGGAACGGCATACCTTTGACACGGCGGTAAACGTTCTTTCGGATCTTCACCCCGAGCTTGCCGGCCGCCCAGTCAGCGATCCCCGCTTCGACGACATCCCCAAACTCAGTCGCGTCGTTGCCGTCGAACGTCGTGACTCCGTGCTTCTTCTCGAGCCAGAGGTCGTACTGCGTTCGGTTGTTGTGACCCAGCAGGGTCGCGATATCGCTGCCGCCAATGCTGCGCTGGCGTTGCAGCCGCTGTCGTTCCGTGATGGCCATTGAAGGCTCCTGTCAGTGTTGGCAGGGCACCGCTTCGATAAGCGACAGAATCGTTCTCTCAGGCAGCTCGTCGATCAGGTTGTCGTCCGAGTACACCTCGGTGATCTGATCCACGAGCACGGTGCCTGCCTTGGTTTCGTAGTAGTCGACCGTGATCGTGTATCTCGTGCCGCCCACGGTGACGTTGAATTCCCGGCTATCTAATGCCCCTCGCACAATTCCTCTTATCTAGCAGTCGCCAGGCTGCTCTTGCGGCGGCGGCGGCGGCGCGCTCCGCGGCGGCGTCGGCGGCGGCGGCGGCGGCGCGCAGCATAGTGTAAGCGTCGCCGGCGGCGTACGCGGCGGCCACGGCGGCAGAAGCGGCGGCGGCGGCGGCAGAAGCGGCGTCGGCGGCGGCGTAGCGCAGCGCGGCGTCGGCTTCGTGGTCGGAGGCGGCGGCGCGCAGCGCGGCGTCGGCGTCGGCGGCTGCGTACGCGGCGTCGGCGGCGGCAGAAGCGGCGTCGGCGGCGGCGTACGCGGCGGCGGCGTCCTCGGCGCGCACGGCAGCGGTGGCGGCGGCGTTCGTGGTCATCTCTGCTCCTTTCACAAAATCAGGGAGCCGGCGCACGCACTGACGTCCTGCGCTGCCGACCCCCCTTAGCTGTTGCGATTCCCGGCGTCCCGTTTCACGCTTCAGCACGTCAGACAATCTGCGACAGACCCATTTGCTTATCGGATCAGTACCTCGTGACGTTGCGTACCTTGGGCGGGCGAGCTCCGCCGGTTCGCCAGATCGGCGGATCGTCTTGCTCGAGCTTGGTGACGCGATCACTCAGCGATTGCACTTCGTCGACGCCGGCCTGCATGACGGTCAAAACGTCGCAGAGCTTCTCGGTGTCGCGGGTGTCGGCTTGCGAGACTTCGCGGTGCAGTTGAATCACGGTCTCCTCGAGCTGGCGCAGGCGTTCCCTGGTCTTGGTGCCCGTCATCGAAACCACGACCAGGGCCAGCGTAACCGCGATCAGCAAGCCGACCAGAATGCCGGCTTCGTTAGGCGAGATATTGTTCACTAGACCTCCCGACTGAACAGGAATGGTTGCGGCGGGGAGCCCTTATGCCCGGTCCCGTCGATTTTGTCCACGACTAAAAGTCGAGCTGATCGGGCGTCAACGGAATGCCGCCTGACGGATCAGCCCCTCGGTGGCGCTCCCTAAGATCGTCGAGAACGGCCCTCGCAGGCTCCGTGACGGCCTCGGTCGCCTTCTCGCGGTAGTCGCCTCGCATGGCCTTGTCGAAGGCCGCTGACGAGGCGCACAAGCGCTCCAGCCTCAGCGGACCCTTCACCCAGTCAGCGAGGGGCAGCAGCGCGGCCTCGAGGCGCTCGAGCGGCTGCTCGAATCGACCGAGCTGGTGACGAACCTGCGAGCGGGTCGCGCCGGTCAGGTGCGAAACCGCAGCCAGGCGATCGTCGGCCTCGGCGATTCGGTTCCACCCTTCGACGATCTCGATGTCGAAAAGCGGCCGGCGCTCGTGGTCTTTTTCTTCTGACAAAACACTCTCCAATCCCCCCCCCCTGACATCTGTAGGCGATGCTGATGATGCTTGGGGATGGGGATGATGAACTTGTCTTACTGTTAGAGGTGCGCACTGTGCGCATACATCCTGCTCACCCTGCGCATCATCCCTGCGCACTGTGCGCACCCCCTCATCAGGGGGGTGCTCACCCTGCGCATCATCCCTGCGCACTGTGCGCATCCCATCGGCGCTTGGATGCTCACCCTGAGCATCCCTCGGTTCGTTTTGTTTCGGGATTCGCGCACAATTTGACCAGACGATGCGAAAGATCCGCAGCCGTTTGGTGCTCTTTTTCACGTCGATCAGGCCGGCCTGGACGAGCTCGTCCACCGACCGACGCACCGTCCCGAAGCTGATTCCGCTCTCGGTTTCGAGCTGGCGATGCGACGGGAGGAACCGAAAGCCGTGCGGGTCGTCCGATCTCACCTCGAGCGCGAGCAGCCGCAGGATCGCCCAGGACGAACTCCGCAAGCTGCGGGGCTCTCCTGCGCTGTCCGTGTAGGTGAATGCGTTGGCGTCGATATGACGCAGGTGGGCATTGTAGAAGTTGATGGCCATTTTCCCCCTTTCGGCTTCCCAGCCGGGTCGCGACCGTAACGGATGCGCGATCAAATGGTCAAGGCACGAAAAAAGCCCGCGCTGCGGGATGGGGTACCGCAACGCAGGCCGGCTGTAGCGTGGAGCTGCCGGGCTCCCCGCCCGAAAGGAGGAGCGCAGTCTGGCAGCTACCGCTGAAAACGCAAGGGGATCAGTGGGGAGATTGCCGGCGGTAGATCAGGTGCAGCAGTACAAGGAGCAGCATGGCGTGAGCTGGGCGGCCTTGCACCGCTACAGCAGCCAGTAGCGCGATCAGAGACCAATAACAGCCGTAAGGCAACGGCAGGCGCTCGGCCAATCAGTGCTCCTAAAATGGCCCCCAGCACCGTGCTGGGGGCCGCGCCGCGTGCGAGGCTGGCACCGCGCACAGCTATCGCCGGCAGTATATGCGCTCAAACCCGTAATTCTAGGGTGCTCGAATGCCCGAGGGCAAAATGTCAGCGGCAGCAGTGGACATTTTGTCCCAGCGGTGTACCTTTTGTTCGTCGGGCATAGGGCTCGACGCCGAAAGGGGGCTCTTCAATGAGCAGTGCGAGCAAGCCGACACTGGGCGAAATGATCGCGGGTCTGGCTGCGGTCTGGTCGATCTTTGCGCTGGCGTACCTGTTTCTCCTGACGTTTTAGGGGGCCGCCATGCGCTGGCGAGAGCCGCATCAGCCTGGACACCTACGTCGCGGTGGTCAGCTCGACATCGTGCGCCGTGGCGACGACGCGAAATGCGCACGGCTGACGGAGGAGCTGGTGAGACAGATTCGATCGAGCAACAAGTCAGACAGCGCCTGGGCTAAGGAGCTGGGCGTGGCCAACACCACGGTAAGGTCTGCCCGGCTGGGCATTACGTGGAAGCACGTTCCGATGAAGGAGGATCAATGACTGCGATGTGGGAATTCACGATCCCGAGAGCGACACGTCGCGCTCGACGCAGCGATCCGGTGACCTCGCACGAGGCGGCCACCGCTATCGCCGGCAAGCTCGGCACGGTGCAGCAGTGGGTGCTGCGGTGCGTCAAAGCGCACCCCGGCCTGACCGCCCCGGAGCTCGCCCGGCGGTGCGATATCGGGGACGTGCGCAAGCTGAACCGCCGGCTGCCCGAGCTCGAGCGAGCCGGGCTCGTCCAGCGTGAAGTCACCTTCCTACCGTGCAGCGTGTCGGGCCGCAAAGCGGCGCGGTGGACAGCTCGAGGATCGCGCTGATGGGCTTCCTGGAATGGTGGAGTCGCTACAACAAAAAGCACGCAGACCGCCGCGAGCGCCGGGCAGCCCGTTTGCGTCAGGTCATCTGGGAATGGGACGCGCAGATCCGCAAAGACAACATGCACGCAGACGTGCAGTACGCGCTGTCGCCGCACGATGCCGAGATACTGCGTGGCAAGCCGTGCGAGCTGCACACCTTTTTCACGTACCGACTGCCCAACAATCACTTGGTCCGCATTCGGGTCGCCCCGATCGGTGACCAATATGTCAGCGATACGCTAATCATTCACGATCCCGACGACTATTATGAGCGGCCGCAGTCAGGCCCCGTCGAGGGGATCGACCAACAGCAAAAGGAGGGACGCCATGACTGATCGAACGATCATGTCTGCTTGGGAAGTCGCGCAGGAGCTCGACCGCAAGGTGATCGCGGTGAAGCGCGACATGGAAGCCGGGAAGATCCCTGGTGAATGCCTGCCGCTCGGCGAGCGGAAAACCACGTGGGTCGTGCAGCGCGAGGTCTTCAAGTCGTGGATGAACCGGCCGATCATCGACGAAGACAACGACCAGGCTGACGGCGATGAGATTGCACCGGAGGGGACCAAGATGCATCTGGTCTTGGTCGACGGGATGTGGGTCGAGCAGGTGCCGAACCCAGAAGACTACTAAGAACCGCTGGGTGTCGGCCGCAAGGCACGAGGCCGGTATTGTGGGGGTAGCCCGGACAGCGGGAAGGGAAACAATGCAACAACAAGCGATCGTGAGCACGCGCTTGCAGCTCGATCAGTACGATACCAAGGCAGCACGCATGAAAGCAGCAGAGGCCGTTGCAGACGCACTGGCCGAGCGGCTTGTGCAATTGATCGACGAGTCGGGGTTGTGGCGCGACAACGAGCCCGAGCTGCGGTTCACTGCGTGCAGCTTCGACCTGGCTGAACCGAAGGTCTCATGTCGTCACTAGACGAATGGCCGGTGAGCGAGGAAGAAATCGAATGGATCCGTCGCAGCTCAGGATCTCAGGCACACAAGGCACGGCTGCTCGGTCATCTGCTGCGGATACGGTCTGACCCTGCGTTTGAGGAGCACGAGCCGTACAGGCTGAAGCACCTGCACCAGAAGAAGAAACGACGACTAAAAAAGCCCCGCCCCGGTCGGTGACCGAGGCGAGGCCGGCAAAAGGAGCGGGCGCGACGGTCAACGTCGCGTCCGTTCTCTTTGTTACAGCAAGACCAGAAGTCGGGCGACGATCGCAAGCGAGCTGCGGGCCGTCTCGCGCAGGATGTCGTCGAACTTCTCGCCCTCGATCACAGCGCGGCCTGCGGCTTTGAGCAGCACGCTGTCTCGAGCGGCCATGAGCGCCTCGTCGAATCCGGGCTTCCCGACAGCCGTAGACAGCTCCTGCGCTTTGCTCGAGATAAACGCCGCCACGTCCTCGACGCTATCCTCGAAAGTCGCCCCGACGTCGGTGGCTTGCTTCCGAATCTCCGTAAGGATGTCTTGGCCAATTGCTTTGAGGATCTCCGCTTTATCTGGCATTCGTCCTCCTAGTTGAGCAGCGCCGGCGAGCGCGTGATGTAGGCCCGCAGCGCGTTGTCAAAGTCCCGAGCGCGTTGCCGCATGAGCTGGGCCGCCTCAGCCGAGACAATGTTAGCGTCCTGCTTTGCTTCAATCCCGAGCTCGACGAGCTCCTGCACGCGCCCCCATGTGACGATGGCATCTTGGCGCAGCGCCTCGTCGTCCCCACCGCGCACAATGCTGAAGAACGCATCGATGGTTGCGTTGGCTGACCCTTGCAGCTCGGCCGGCAGCGTGGCCGCGCCGGCCAGCGCATCCTTTTCCAGCCCGTAGCTGGCGAGCTGCATAGCAGGCACCAGAACGTCCTCACGAGCTTTCTGGGCCGCGCAGCCCGACATCGTTGCCGCCGTAAGGGCCAGCGGAATCGCTGTCACAGACGCGGCCATGATCGACACGACCAGGCAGTAAGATCGCACTGTCTGATTGCTCACGGCGTTTCCTTCCTGATCTTGGCGCGCTCCCGCGCCTGCTTCCCTTGCCACAGCGACTCCAGGACCGTCACCACGACGGCCGCGTGCGTCTCTGTGAATTCAAAGTCGAGCCCGTACCAGTAATTGCCGGCAGCCACGAGCAGCGCCAGCGCCTGGACGATCAGCTTGCTCAGTCCCAGCTTGCTCTTGTGCGCCGGCAGCGGCTTGCGGTCAGATCCTTCCGTCATCATTCCTCCTCAGGCAGACGTTTCAGAATCTCGAGCAGGGTAGCCTCGACGGTGCTAATCCGATCGCCGTTGCGTTGCACTTCGGACAGCCCCGTGTTGACGGTTACGACCCAGCCTGCGGTAGCCGAGGCGATGAATGCGAGGGCGGCAAAGATGTGCCGCCAGTTTTCCTTCAGCAAGCCGATCGGGCCGCGCCGAGCTCGATCCGCCGTCGTGAGAACTTCGGAGCTGGCGTATCGGCGCGGCTTTGACGGTGTTGCTACCATCAGGAGATGCGGCACGGCTTCTCCGTCAGCCTTACGCTGCGTCACAGCCACGTGCACGGGCACGTTGCCGTTGTTCTTGCGGTTGTACGACTTCGACATCTCAAAAGTCTGCCGCTGCCCGCTTGTGACCTCGGACAACATCTGCCCAAAGGTAGCCCGCTCGTGCGGTGGCGTGATGTCTCGCCAGGTCAGGCTGCACAGCTCGGAGCTCGCGTATCCGGTCAGCCGCTCAAACGCAGGGTTGACCCAGACGAACTGGCCCATGACGGTCATCTTCGCCATTCCAGCAGGCGAGACGTTCGCCAGTTGGGCCAGATCGTCGGGGGTCGCCATCAGTCTGCCGGCGCGTCAGGCAGCGCTTCGGTGTCTGCGTCTTGCTCAGGCGCAGGCACGAATTTCATGTTGTCGATGTCGATCGTGTAGCCGTTCGGCACTTGGCAGGTCGCTGCGATACCCTCGACGAAGCTCACGAACGAGCTGCGGGCATCCTTGTACATGTCCTGCGTCTGCTTCGCGAAGCTGTGCTTCGCTTTGAGCGCGTCTTGCGCCACCGCCGGAACGTCAATTTCGTGCGTCATTCTTCCCCCTTTGCCAGAGGTTGTGGTTAGGTCGCCGAGTACCCAATGTTCCCGGACGAGTCGATCGTGAGGTAGTAGGTGCCGCTGCTCGGCAATTGCGAAATGCTAGGCCAGGTGACAGTGTAGCTGTTGTTCGTGGCGCCAGCCCGAAGGGCAATCGTGCGCCCACCGGTCGCATCTAGAATAATTTGAGCCGCATTCACGTTACTGGTCGCATCGATGTTGTCGCATCTCATCGTGCCGGTCAGCGTCGGGCTGATCGACTTGACGATGCTGCCGGTGCCCGTCGAGCTTACCCAGCCCAAGCTGGAACTGGAGTTTCTGGTCAGAACGTCGCCCAAAGAGGCAGCCGAAGCATCGAGAATGCCCCACGAGGTTGTGCCGTAAACGAGCAGGTCACCGCCAGCCGGCGTGACGGTGTAGCTGACGTCCGCAAAGCTGTCGAGATTCTGGGACGACATGTCCAGCGCCATCCACTCGAAATCGGTGCCGTTCCACGTCAGGTGATCTCCTGCGCTGGCACTGGCCGCAGACGCCACAGAGGTCACGCTACCAGACAAGCGGCCAATGAATGATTTCTGCGACACAGAGCCCGCGAAAATGTCGCCCGGCGCCAGATAGATGTTCTGCCATGCGGAGCCGGAGTATCTCAGGAACTGGGTCGCACCCAGCGTAGAGAATGACCAGTTGCCGAACAGCTTGTTTTCCCATTGAGACGTGCTGTTGTTGTATTGAAGAAGATGTCCATTCGCAGGCGCCGCGATCGTAACGTCGGACAATCCGTCCAGATCAGACGCGCCGCCGCCGCCGCTGCTGGTGACCCATTCGGGCACCCCGCCGGCGCTTACGCTCAACACTTGACCGCTCGTGCCGATTCCGAGGTTGCCCCACGCCGTCCCGCTCGAGGCGTACAGCAGGTCTCCCGTCGCCTGGGTGGTGATCGTCACGTCGGTCAGGTCGCCGAGGTCGCCCGAGCTCGGCGCTTGCCACGACGGCGAGCCGCTGCTGACGGTCAGGACGTGCCCGTTTGTCCCGATTCCAAGCCGGTCGTAGCCGCTTAGGGTGCGATACAGGATATCGCCCGTCAGGTTGCCAGACGCAGCGGTCAGGTCGCTGGCGTCAACAGTGGCGTCGTTGACCCACCCCGCGCCGCCATAGCGCAGGTAATCGCCCGTCGTCGCGCTGGTGATCGTGACGTCGGTCAGGCCGTCCAAAGTCGTCGAGCCGGTCGTCGGGGTTTCCCAATTGACCGTCGAGGAAGTAGCGGTCAGCACCTGCCCGTCACTGCCAAGCGCCAGCCGCGTGTAGCTGGTGCCGTTGTGGTAAATCAGGTCGCCTTGGGCCTCACCGCTGACAGTCAGGTCCGTGACCAGAAGGCCGCTGACGTTGACCCAATCGCCGATGGCAGCGAGGTACCTCAAATAATCCCCAGTGGCTGGGCTGTTGATGAAAGTATCGTCCAACGCAGCCAGCGTCGTCGAGCCCGTGGTAGGGGTTTCCCAATTGATCGAGGTAGCCGTGGCAGTCAGGACCTGGCCGTCACCGCCACGCGCTAGGCGATCCCAGTTGCTGCCTGTGTAGTAAAGGACGTCCCCGCCCGCTTCGGTTCCGGTGATTGTCACGTCAGTGAGATCGCCGAGCGCAGTTGTCACCGTCGCCCACGCCGGCTCCGTCCCGCTCGATTGCAGGAGCTGGCCGCTCGTGCCGACACCTAGCCGGGTCCAGCCGCTCGCGCCACGGTAGATCAGATCGCCCTGCGCCTCAGACGCAACGGTCAGGTCCCCAACGAGCACTCCGGCATGATCCACCCACGCGGTCCCGTCGTACCGCAAGTAATCGCCTGTCACCGCTGCGGTGATCGTGACGTCGGTCAGGTCATTGAGCGCCGTGCTGAGAGTTGCCCAGGCGGGGGCGCTGGCGCCGGCCTGCAACACCTGACCGCTCGTGCCGAGCGCAAGGTCGATCCAGTTGCTGCCGTCAAAGTAAATCACCGCGCCGGCAGCCGCGCCGGACAGGTCGACATCGCTGAGGTCGCTAATCGGCGGGGTTTCCCATGCTACCGACGTCGCCGTCGAGCGAAGGAACGTGTTGTCAGCGCCTCGAGCCAGTCGATTCCAGTCTCCCCCGTCGTAGTAGATCAGATCGCCTTGAGCCTCAGCCCCGTGGTGCAGCGAGCTGATATCGAGCGTCGACTGGTTTTCCCAGCGGTTCGCCGTGCTGTTGTAGATCAGCAGATCGTTGTTGGCCGGCGTCGTGATCGCGACGTCCGTCAGATTGTTGAGGCCGTGGTCAGACCAGGCGGGCAGGGTCCCGTTGCTAATGAGCTGCTGGCCGTTCGTTCCAATTCCGAGACGAGTCCATCCGCCGGCACTGCGGTAGATCAGATCGCCGGTAGCTTCGCTGGCGACCGTCAGGTCACCGATCGCCAGCCCCGTGGCGTCGACCCACGCGGTACCATCGTGGCGCAGGTAATCGCCGTCTGCGGCGGTCGTGATCGTGACATCGGATAGGCCGCCCAGCGTCGTCGCGCCCGAGCTCGGTGCCGCCCAGACCGGCAAGCCTCCACCATCAACGGTCAGGACGTCGCCCGTCGACCCCACCGCCACGTTGCCCCAGGCGCTCGCGCTGCTGGCGTAAAGCAGATCGCCGGCGGCCTGCGAGGTGATTGTGACGTCAGAAAGCCCGCCCAGCGTGGTCGAGCCCGTCGTCGGGGTTGCCCAGTTGATCGACGTGCCAGTGGCCGTAAGAACTTGCCCGCTGCCGCCTCGAGCTAAGCGATCCCAATTGCTGCCCGTGTGGTACAGGACGTCGCCCTCAGCCTCGGTGCCTGTAATCGTAACGTCAGTCAGATCGTCCAAAGCCGTCGAGAGGGTGGCCCAGGCTGCGTCTGTCCCGTTCGACTGCAACACTTGACCGCTCGTGCCCAGCGCCAAACGGCCCCACGAGCTCGCGCCTCGATACATGAGGTCGCCTTGCGCTTGCGACGGGACGCTCAGATCAGCAGCTTGCACGCCAGGGTGATCGACCCATTCAGTCCCGTCGTATCGCAAGTAATCACCGGAGCCCGCAGACGTGATCGTCACGTCTGTGAGCGCCGCCAGCGTCGTGACGCCCGTCGTCGGGGTTTGCCACGACAAAGCACCCGACACGACGGTCAGCACTTGGTTGTCGCTGCCCTTTGCCAGATTGCCCCAGGCGCTTGCGCTGCTGGCATACAGCAAATCGCCGGCGGCCTGCGCACCGATCGAAACGTCAGACAAGCCGCCCAGCGTCGTCGCGCCCGAACTCGGCGTCTGCCAGCTCGGCTCGCCGGCTTGGACGGTGAGAACGTCGCCGGCCGATCCGATCGTGAGCGACACCCACTGCGAGGTGCCCGAGTCGTACCACAGCAGGTCGCCGTCTGCGGCGGTCACCGTCACATCGCTAAGGTCGCCGATCGAATCCACGAGCGCCACGGTCTCGTTGACCCACTTACCGCTCGAGTACCGCAGGAACTGATCCTCGGTCGGAGTGCTCAAGGTGACGTCAGAAAGCCCGCCCAGCGTGGTCGAGCCCGTCGTCGGGGTTTGCCACGACAAAGCACCCGACACCACCGTCAGCACTTGGTTGTCGCTGCCCTTTGCCAGATTGCCCCAGGCGCTTGCGCTGCTGGCATACAGCAAATCGCCGGCAGCCTGCGCACCGATCGAAACGTCAGACAAGCCGCCCAGCGTCGTCGCGCCCGAACTCGGCGTCTGCCAGCTCGGCTCGCCGGCCTGCACGGTGAGAACGTCGCCGGCCGATCCGATCGTGAGCGCCACCCACTGCGAGGTGCCCGAGTCGTACCACAGCATGTCGCCGTCTGCGGCGGTCACCGTCACATCGCTAAGGTCACCGATCGAATCCACGAGCGCCACGGTCTCGTTGACCCACGCACCGCTCGAGTACCGCAGGAACTGATCCTCGGTCGGGGTGCTCAAGGTGACGTCAGACAGCCCGCCTAGCGTCGTGACGCCGCTGGCCGCGCCTTGCCACGACGGAATGCCGCTCGAGTTGACCGTCAGCACCTGACCGTTAGTACCTGCGGCCAGCCGCGTGAACGTGCCCCCGCTGCGGTAAATCAGGTCACCGTCTGCTGCGCTTGGGTGACTCAAGTCACCGAGCAGGACGCCGGGATGGTCGACGAAGTTGCTACCGTCATGCCGGAGGTATCGCCCGGAGGCCGGTGCGCTGATCGCGACGTCCGACAGCCCGTCCAGGCTCGTCGCACCGAGCTGCACAGTTTCCCAGTTGATTGAGCTGGCCGTTGCCCGCAGAAACTGATCGCTGTTGCCTCGTGCCAAACGAGTCCAGCTCGTGCCGTTGTAGTAAGCCAGATCGCCCTGCGACTCTCCGGCGACCGTCAGGTCGGTCAGTAGCGGGTCGGCGTTTACCCAGCCGGAGCCGTCATAACGCAAAGTTTGACCAAGAGTAGCCGTCGTGATTGTGACGTCAGTCAGATCATTCAAGGCCACCGAGGTGCTAGCCGCCGCTTGCCACGACGGCGTAGTCCCCGCGCCGTTGCTCGTCAGGACGTAGGTGGCCGTGCCGGCAGCCAGTCGCTGATACGCAGACGCACCGCGCACGAGAATATCACCCTGCGCGTCACTACCGGCGATGATATCGCCCGCCGTGACCCCCGTGTTGTTGACCCACGCGGCCCCGCTGTACCGCAAGTAATCACCAGCAGCCTCGGACGTCAGGGTGACGTCGTTGAGGGCATCCAGCGTGTTCTTTCCCGTCACCGGAGTCGTCCACTGCGGCGCGGTGCCGCTGGACGTCAGAACGTCGCCGTTGTTGGACGACACCGCCAAGCGATTCCAGTTAGTGCCGTCGTAGTAGATCAGATCGCCCCGGGTCTGGGCGGTGATGTTCAGCTTGTCGATGTCGAGCTGCGTGCTGTTGACGAAAGTCGATCCGTCATGCCGGATATAGGCACCGGCAGCCGGCGTGCCCGTGATCGTGACGTCCGACAGATCGTTGAGCTGGGTAGCGCCTGTGGCACCGCCGCTCACCCACGTCAGGTTGCCGCTGCCGTCGTTTTGCAGGAACTGGTTAGATCCTCCCTGCGTAGCCGGCAGCTTCAACACGTAATCGCCAGCCAGGGTAGCAGGAGCGCAGATCGTGATCGTGTCGGTGCCATCCGTCACGATAAGGCCGGTCTCAGAATCGAGCAGCAGGCACGGCAGCCACGTCGTGTTGCTGTCGTTTCGCACGTACAGCGTCGAGTCGGTGGTGTTGTACCACTTCATCCCGGCTTCGGGGCTGCTCGGCGCAGTAGTGCCGCGAAACCACTTCGCGACTTGATCGAATGCGTCGTTGATCTGGTTTACGCCCTGATCGAGCGCGTCGGCGGGATTGACCGGGTTGTAGGCCATCGCTTACCTGCTCTCCAGCGTGAGGTGGAGCTGCTCGATCTGGGGTGCCCAGGCCGCCTCGCTCGGTGTGATGCTGAATCTGAACTGAAAGTAGCGCAATCCCGTGGTCGGGGTGCCACCGATCACGGCGCTGCTGACGGTCGGCACGCCTAGATAGGTGTAATCCGACCAGTTGCTGTTGTCGGCGCTGGCACGAAACTCGAGCGCGTATGCGTTGCGCCAGTCGCCAGGCACCACGTAATCGTGCCAGTTGTTATCTCGAGCTGGCTGCGTGTTGAACGTCAGGGAGCTCGTCCACCCAAGCCCGGCCGGGTTGCGCGTGTGCCAGACCGCGCCGATCTTGTAGGTGCCGCCGGCGCCCGTGTCGATCGAAGGAGTTTCGTACACGCACGGCAGCGTGTTGTCGGTAAAGAAAAGAATGCCTGACGTATTGGTCAGGTTCGTCAGCGTGCCCGGCCACGACAGCGATCGTTGGTTGCTGTGCTGGGCCGTCGTGCTGCCCCAGTCGATCAGGCTGCCTGCGGCGGTGGTGATGACCGAGGTGTTCCCGTATACGCCAGCCGAGCTGATTGCTCTAACGAAGAAGCGCTCTGCGATCGTGGAGCCGTGCGTCGGTGCCCACTGCTGCGTCTCTAGCACCGTCGTCGAGGTCACCCCCACGATCAGGCTGCCGACCCACTCTGCGCCCCGGCGCACCTCGTAGTGGCTGACGGGAATGTTGTTGACCGCGTTCCACGTCAGGTTGAGGTAGTCGCCCCCGTTGTAGGAGTAGGCGAAGTTAGGCGGGGCGTCCGGTACGATCTGCCCCGCGCCCGTGATCGTGATCTCGGCGATGCTGCACGTGCCCGGGGTTCGAGAAGCACCGAGCGTCGATTCCGCCATGACCGCGATCTCATAGGTGTGACCGAGCTCGAACATGCCCGATAGCAGTATCGTCTGCTGCGGAAACGCCACCTCGTCGACCAGTTGGTAGTTGCCAATGACCGGGGTCTTCCCCACGGGATCAGCAGTGATGTCTCGCAGGTGGATCGTCGCCCCGCCGATATCTGCGTCTGTCGGGTACGTCCAGGACACCTCCACGCCGTAGTCGAGGCCGCCGCCGGCCACAACGGGCCTCTCGATCGCGACGAGCTGCGACACGCAGCCCGGGACGCCGTAGGGGCTGGGCAGGTCGGTGTAGGTGATCGTGTCGAGCAGGCCGACGTCATCCTCGTGGATGCGCTCGTCGTAGACCACGCCGGCGACGTACCGGGTCAGATTCGGCGAGGTCCGTAGGTCCGTGACTTTGACCAGGCGCGTCGATCGAAGCTGCTTTCCCATGCTGTAGACCGAGCCCGCCGTCACCGCGTAGGTGAAAGCCGTACTGACCGTCAGAAACGTGCCAGCCGTGTAGGTGCCTGCCGGGTCAGTGATTGTGCGGATGTCGATCGTGTCGTCAGGGTGCCGCACGCAAACCTCGTAGGTTTCGCCTTCCTCGAGCACGACGTCACGATCAAAGACCACGAGCACGTTGAACTTGGCCCCGGTCGGTATCTTGCCGCTGTAGCCCCACTGCGGCAGATCGTGCGCCACGCGGATCAGGTCGCCGGCCTCGCACAGCACCGCGTCAAGGTCGGCCTCAAACTCGACTGTCTGCGTGAGCTTTTGCAGGTTCATGGCGAACCGGGCCTCGCGCACCGCCTGGCTGCGGCGCGTGATGCCGAATCTGTCGATTGTCGTGGTGCGCTGCGGCAGCCCCAGCTCGAGCGCGTCTTGATCGTCGATACCCTCGACATCGACGAGGTAATCCATGTCTTTGTTCAGGTATCGAACTTCGACCCGTGTAGTGCGCAGCTTGTTCGATACCCATGTCTGGCGCCACGAGTCGCGCTTGATGTTTGCCATCGTGAAGAGCTGCACAGGCTGTCGCGCCTTCTCAACTTTGACGCGGATCGTATCGCCCACGATCACGAACATGGCCCGGCTCGTCGCTGCAATTTGCAGCAGCGTGTTCCAAGCGTTGCCGTCGCCGTCGATCACTGCGTCAAACGTGCAACGGGCCTCAAGGTTACCAGTGCCGTCATCGACCTGCTCGTCGCAGTAGTCGGCCCAATCTTTGAACGATTGCAGATCCACGTTGGTGTAATCGAACCAGCGGCCCATGCCGTACCGCGCATTGAGCAGCAGATCGAGCGCACACCACGCCGGGTTGTTGTAGGGGCTGGCGTCGACGAACGTTGGATTGTCGGCGTCGAGACCGTCCCATTTCTGAATCTTACGACCTCGAATCGTCTGCGTGATCGTCGGCAGCGAACCGCTGGCGCTGCGGTCAGCTTCGATGCGCAGCCGCGTGTGAGCGACGTTCGGGTACTGCGCATCCGAGTCAATCACCTCGGTGATCGAGTCCAGGAACAGGTCGTGGTGATAGGCTGACGACGTGGGTGAAGCCTTCCAGTTTTGGATCTGCACGTCGTACACGTCACGCGACGGCAATTGCAGCTCCTCGACGGTCGTGAACGGTGCGATCTGATTGCCCGTGACAAAGCGATTCTGCCACGGTGACCACACGCCAGTCGGGGCGCTGGCGAGCCGGTAGCGCACGCGGAAAGCCGTCGTTTCAGGGTTGCTGTTGCCGTTCGTCGGGTTGAGGTAAATCAGACCACGAGGGTGCGTCACGTTGAATCGCACGCGATCGACCGACTGGTTGGTCTGGTAGTCCAGGATCGGGCCACCCTGCCACGTTGTGGTGTCGTTCGGGTCGCCGTTGGGGTTGTTTACGAGCTCGAGGCCGACGCTGTAGAGCTGGAACTGACCGCCGCCGCCTAGCGGGCTCTGGTAGTTTGCGCCCAGATTGTGCTCGACCGTAACCCGAGCTCCGTAGGCTGACAGCTCGTTGCCGTTGATCCGCGTCTCGAGCACGGCGTCGATCTCGCCCTCACACAGAGCCAGCACCAGATCGAGCGCGTTGCCGAAGTTTTCGCCCGTGATATACGGGTTGTTGCCTTCCAAGTTGACGCTGACGATGTTGCCGCCGACGACGTGTGTCCCGTAAACAATCGGGATTGGCAGACCCGAGCTGGCAGTGTTCTCGATGCCGTCAAAGCTGTAGGTTTTGCTTTGGGCATTCTCGAACGGGTTATCGACATCCGGCTCTCCCCAGATTGCGTTGATTCCCAAGCCGATGCCGTACGCGATAACGGCAGTAACCAACGCTTCGACGATCATCGCGCCAGTGATCGGCTCGCCGGGCAAATGCACGAAAGCCAAATCGTCGCTGTACTGGACCTGCCGATCTTGCCAGTCGCCGTGGTAGATCAGCTCACCGTTGGCCACGCAGGCGTAGTGCGAATCTGTCAGCGCCTCAGCCGGCGCGTAATCAGCGACAGTAGCGTCATCCCGGTACAGCCGCAGCTCAGTCTCTGTCACGCGGCAGTGCGGCCACGCGGTTACGCGATGCACGCGGATCATTCGTACACCCCGCTGTAGCGAACGCAGGCGACGGCAAAATGCCGCAGCCTCGACCATCGGATTGCGTGTACGCCGTGCCGCAGTGTCGATTGCAACATCAACGTCGGCGTAACCATGATGGCGCAGTGCCTGGCGACCCCGTTATGTTCAGATTGGCTACTGCGTATCGGCCCACGGACTAACGCTACGTCACCAATGCTTTGACAGCTCTGAACGGGTGTCCAGACCGCGTGATCGAGTTTTGCCGTCTCAATATTGCGGTCAGGGAACTGCTCGCGGATCTGCACCGGAATCTGATATTTCCACCCCAGCCTGGCGAAAACTTCGGCCACGAGGGTGAAACAATCGTAAGCGTGCCCTGATTCGCGCCACCCGTACGGGAGGCCGATCAAGTCGCTGTAATCCAGCATCGTGTCACGCTGCACGTCACTGCCTCCGGCGCGGGATTGTGGGGAAGCCACCAAATCGAGCCGGCCACAGACTGGTCTGGCCAGCGTCGGTGTACTGCTGCCCGTGCCATTCGCAGCCACCGATTCCGGTGCGCAGTTTGGTGCAGGCCGCGCTGTCGCCGACGCCGGCAGGCAACGACGGCAAGCTCCAGCCGCACTCGGGCGACTTGAACTCCCATCGGCACCGCGATCGACTGTAGATCTGGTGCGGCATTTTGACCTCAACAAGCGGAAGCTGCGACAGGCGAAACGTGACGCGCTCGGCGTCAGCAAATGAGCTCGTGATCGTGAATTGCTGCGACACTGCGGCGCTGGCGTCTGACAGCAGTGCTGTGCTCACGATATAGAGCTTCACGGAACGATCCAGAAGCCCGTTCCGCCGCTCCAGAAAGCTCTGAACCTCGCGGGTCGCGTTGCTGACCGACACGTCCAGCACGGGCAGATCGCCGCGTGCGTTCTCCTCCAGCTCGCTGATGCTGATCGGGAATCGCTTGTAGGTGCGGCCGTTAAAGGTCACATCTTCCTCGTTATTGACGAGGAAAACCCACTCAGCG
>Ga0208019_1000583_pt1 | contig 19742 bp, 43 predicted proteins | sample CB_VirMetaG_5_FD_184540 | JGI IMG/M metagenome (GOLD analysis project Ga0208019, IMG submission 184540) | Freshwater to marine saline gradient viral communities from Chesapeake Bay - CB_1508_1D Viral MetaG (SPAdes) (version 4) | ecosystem: Environmental > Aquatic > Marine > Coastal | place: USA...
GGTTCTCTGCCTCCTACAAGGCTTATACGCAGAAGGCAGGCGTTGTTGGCGAAAGAGAGGCGCAGGCCTCTCACGGACCTCCACGTCCGCTTAGTTGCAGGGCTCGCCCGGCTTCTCGTCAGCGCAGGGGCAGCAGGCGCTTCGCTCAGGGGACCTCTGGGGGGTGTACGGGGACGAGCGCGTACTCCTTCCCGTCGATGTAGTACTTGCCTTCGCGGAACTGGACAGTGACCGGGTCGACACGCTCGACTACGCCGTCTTCTCGCTCCAGGGTGAAGCCGCACCCGTAGACGAGCACGTCCCACTCCGCTTGATGGCGCGCCTGCATGTTCTGCACGATGCGGAAGGGCGCGCGTCGCATGGACTCGAGTGCCTTGGGTTCGTGCACCGTCTCGGTGGGCTCTTGCGTCGTGAAGAAGATCGCGGTCGGGTAGTGGAACACCTGGTCGAGGGTGCCTGTCACGTGGGGGCGCCTCGTGGACGCCAGGCGACAACCCTTCCAGAGTTTCGGCCCCTGGAGCGTGAACTCTTCCCGAGGGGAGAGCTCTCGCGCTACCATCACGCGAGCGAACTCCAGCCGCCAGTAGGGCTCATGCGGAGCAGCCGCGATGTACTTGGGGGGCTCGGCCAGCTCGGCTACGCCGACGATGACGCCCCGGTGTACGACGAGCCAGCTCATGCCTCCTCCGTGCGTGCCTTCCAGGCCAAGGGGCCGTTCAGGCGCCGGGCCGTCTCGGCCGCAGTGCGGGGCTGGCCCTGCTCGTCGTAGTGCGGGCAGTCGCAGGACTGGGCATCGCACAGGAAGCCCGTACTGGGGACGTGGCCCGCCCCGAGGGAGCTGGCGAGCTCATCGTAGGCCACGCCCCGGTCCGAGAGCCTCACCCAGAGGGGCTTCTCCCCCTCGGGAGCGTCATCCCAGGAGTCCATGGCGTGCTCCCACCAGCAGTAGCACCGGGCGGTCTTCTCGCCCACAGCGTCGATGCGTGCCTGTTGGCTGGCGGCGAACAGCAGGCGCGCCAGCTGGTGCGCGTGCTGCCCGATGGCCTCCCTCGTGCTGTCGAGCATCTGGAGGTGCTGCTCCAACTGCAGCGCGTCGAGCTTCAGCAGGGCCTCCACGTCGTGGGCCATCTCCGCGGGGTCCATCAGGAACTCCTTGTGGGCTCTACGGTGCCCGGGATGACGATCTCATCGAAGACCTTGTACAGGTCGGGGGCGTTCACTACGACCTCTCGGGTGGCCACGAAGGTACTCTCACCTCCGCGATCCGCGAGGGCGCGCTCCTTGGCCTTGTCCCACCCTTCGGGGTTCTGGTCGAAGCTGTGCTCGTCCCAGCAGACCAAGACCTCGGGAGCGTGCTCTCCTTCGTAGCGACAGGGCTCCTGCCCCAGATAGATGTACAGCCGCATGGGGCTACTCCTCCTGCATGCAGTTGCGACAGACCAGGGGGAGTATCCCCCAGAGGTTGAGCCGCGCCTCGGCTTCAGCCAGTGCGGCGTCTGCCGTGAGTTCGTGGGTGACAGCGACCTTGACGGTCTTCTGGTGACGGAGGCGCTTGCCGCAGATCGCGCAGGGACCCTTGCGCTTCCTGGCGAGCGCCACGGTAGGGTGCTTGGGCTTGGCCCGCGGGCGCTTCTTGGGAGGGGTGGGGATCGACAGCTCCTTGCCGCGGCCGAGGCGTAGAGGGATCTGGTGCTTGGCGGCGTAGCGCCTGGCCATCATCGAGGCGGCCGCGGCCGAGGGCGCGCTGGTCAGCTCGGCTACGGCCTCCCAGGTGTGGCCCTGGTTGCGGAACGCCACCGTAGCGTCCCGCACCTCATCGCAGACTTGGATGGCCCAGGTCATCGCCGGCCCACCTGCTCGAGCGCGCTCTGAATGTCGGCGAGGGGGACGTCCCGGGCCACCGCCCGCAGCAGCTCGAGAAGCACGCCCTGAGTCTCGACGCGGGCCTGGGTCTTGGCGGCGTAGTGGTTGGAGACCTGATCCGCAGTCATGACCTCGGTCGAGCAGACTCCCTCGCACAGCATGAAGCTGTCGGCGAGACGGACCGCGTACTCCTGCGACACCTTCCGCTCGAGCACGGCTACGACCATGAGGGCGTCAGCGGCCACGGGGCACCTCCACGACCTTCGCAGGCTTCACGACGATGAGGCCGGCGCGGTACATGCCGCCCGCCACCTTGTGCTTGGGCATCTCGGAGAGGACGTGCAGGAAGGGGAAGAGGCCCACCTCGGGGTTGCTCTCGTGGATGAGCCGGGCGCAGCTGGTGCAGTACAGCGCGTGGGTCTCCTTGTTGTACATCAGCGGGTGCGCCGGTGCGTCGCAGGCCGTCCGATGGCAGCGCAGGATGTGGTCCGGCTCGATGATCCTGTCGTGTTCGTCCACGTACTCTCCGGTGGGGTGGCAGACCCCGACGAGGTGGCCGGTGCTCTTCTCCTGGCACGCCGGGCAGAGCACACCGGTCTTGTAGGTCTTGTTGCGGTCGCCGGCGAAGCGCGCCTTGCACTTGGCGCACTGCAGGACGGGACGCGAGGTGGGCTTGCTCATGGGATCCTCTTGGCCTCGGTAGAGCGGACAAGCACTTCCCAGCCCGTCCGTTCGTGGCGGTTGAGGAAGATGGCGTCGCCGGGGGCATGGGTCAGGGCCAGCGCCGCGAGGGCGGTCAGGTCCAGGGAATCGTGTGACCGCTCGTGGCGGTAGCCTTCCCACTTGGGCACTCCGAGCGCGTCCGTGTCGCCCTGCACCTCCAGCAGGAGCTGGTGCTGGACGCCATCCACCAGGCGCAAGACCTGGCGCTTGGAGTCGCGGTTCTCCCCGACGTAGCGCTCGATCACGCACAGCACGCGAGGAGGCTTCTCCTGGGAGCAGTCCACGGTGACCTTCAGCTCGCTCATGATGCCTCCGAGGGCCAGGGGCGCTCGTCCATGGCCTCTGCCAAGGCGCGCAGGCCTTCTGCGATGTTGCCGGCAGCGTGGGGGTGGTCCGCCCAGCCGCCGTCGAAGCTCAGCATGGCCGACAGCTCGGCGTCGTCCGCGAACTTCCTGCCGATGACGAGGGTCATGGGGCCCTCGAAGCCCAGGTACTCCAGGCCGTCGAGGCGGATGATCTCCTGCTCGTGCATGTCGACCAGGGTGTCCGCTCCCCAGATAGGCCGGCTGGCCTCGAGGGTCCGCAGGATCTCAGGGATGGTCATGTCCTTGGGCCGTGCCCAGTGCCAGGGCGCTCCCATGGAGACGAAGGGCACCACGTCGTTCATGCGCACGTTGCAGTTCAGGCACCGCTGCTCAGGCGGGGGTGAGGGGAAGTGGAGGGCGCGGCAGGCCTCGTAGCGGTTGACGGGGTGCCCGCAGAGCCAGCAGCTCGAGCGGAACACCAGCAGGCTGTGCACGTAGCGGTCCTGCTTGTCCTGGGAGGTGCAGAGCGTGCGCACGCCCGTCGGGGTGCTGAGGCGCAAGTCCTCGAGGCGCTTCCACTCGGCCTCCTCTTCGGGGGTGGGGTCCCTTCCGATGAAGGGGAACGGCTGCCGCGGCATCACCGGCGGCGTCTTCTTCTCAGGCATCGTGCATCTCCTTCAGCTCGTCCCGCACTTCCATGAGGATGCGGCCGAGCCAGTTCTCGCCTCTTCCCTGGCAGACTCCCCAGAAGCAGTCGTGCCAGTGGTTTCCTTCGATGAGCTCGGCGTCTCCCGTATCCAGGAGCCAGCGAGCGAGGTCTTCGTGGCTGTGGAACTTCAGGTGGACCAGCTCACGCATGGCGTCCACCTTGATGTCTTCCCAGTCGTCCCGGAGCTGGACCTTGCGCCCCAGGCGCTTGGCCTTCCCGGGCGTTGCAGCCCGGCGGATCTCCTCCTGCTCCGAGTAGCTGAGGGTCTTGGCGGCCTGGAAGGCGTGCTCGACCGAGGGCCAGAGCCTGCCCTGCCAGGGGATCTCCGCTGCGTAGAAGTTGGACAGGAAGCGCCAGGCGCCGCCGAAGCTGTCGATGACGCTCACGCCTCCAGCTCCTGCGCCACGGGACCGCCCATGACTCGAGCGAGCTCGTCGAGCGTGAGGTTGCAGGTGTCGTCTTCCCAGTCGCCCAGGTAGTACAGCCGTCGGGAGTCCTTGATGAGGCCGAAGAGGATGGGGTCGCGCTGCTTGCGCTCCCTCTCCTTGCGCTCTTCCTCGGTCTCCGCCCAGCTCTTCCCCGCGGGGTCGTAGTGCATGACGGCGTAGTTGTCGAAGACGTGCAACTCGTCGCAGCGCCTCTTCTTGTCCACGAGCTCGGCGGGGATGGGGCGGATGAAGTTGGCCACCCAGTCCAGGCGCACGCCCTTCTCGGCCTTCTTCACGAACTCCACCACGGTCGCCTCCTCGAGGAACCTCGTCTCCGCGATGGCGATGAGCTGAACCTCGGTGCGTCGGACCTGGGCGGTCTTGGTGAGCTTCTCGGCCAGAGCGCGCTGCCCGCCTCGTAGGGCCTGGCTGATGCCCGCCTCGTAGCGCTGGGCGAGGGTCGCCACGACTTCCAACTCCTCGACGGAGTTCTTGAGGGAGCTGAAGAACTCGTAGGTGGACAGCAGCGCAACCGGCGGCTCGGGCTCGTTGTTGCGGAAGGCATCGAGGAAGGCCTGCCACCAGCGAAGAAGGAAGAAGGGCTTCTTCTGCCCATTCGTGGACATCTCGGCGAGGATGCCATTCCGCGTAGTCACCGTGATGCTGGAGTTGCCCACCTCCCACATGGGGGTGAAGTCCTCCTCGGCGCCGACGATGTCCACGGAGTCCGCGGACTGGTTCATCCCCACCGTGATGCTGCGGGTGCCGTACTTCGTGGCCTGCTGCATGAGATCGGCACGCTCGGTAGGCAGGTGCTTTGGCAGGCTGCGGTCGATGACGAACTCGTCGAAGACCCGCAGCCTCTTGCCGTCTCTGGTCAACATGTGAAAACCTCCTGTAGAGGGCTTATCCGTGGAACGGGAGAAGACCTCTAATCGAAGTCTCGGCGGGGGAAGATGTCGGTGAGGCGCAGGGGGCGCAGCTGTCCGTGGCTCCGGGGCGCTGCCTCGAGGCGCTTGGCCCGCTCCCGGGCGCGCTCGTACCGCCGCAGGCAGTGTCCCGCGTAGCTGCTGGCCCTGGCACGCAGCGACTGCAGAGCTTCCTCCTTGGTGGGGTAGGCGAAGCGCTTGCGTCCGTCGTGGGCCACCCAGCGACGGTCGGCCTCCCCGTGGTCTTCGTGGGGGAAGTTGTGCTTCAGCGACTCGTAGTAGTCGTGGTCGCGCTTCGTCGCGATCCAGCCGCCCTTGGGGGTGACCTTCACGACCACCCACTCACGGTAGTGCACGCAGTACCCGTCCCGGGACTCGGCGCGGTAGAGCATCTGCCCTTCGGTGAAGCTCATGTGATCAGCCCCAGAGCCACGCGGGCTTCGTGGAGGTCGTACAGGCCGGGGATGCGCTTCTTGCGTCCCTGGAAGGCCTTCCCCGTAGCCTCGTAGAGCGTGCCGAGCGTGCCGGCGTGGAAGGCGCGGAGAGGGTGTCCTCGATGATGCCATTCCACCCAGCGGGTGCCTGCTGGTACCAGCAGGCGGACGTCGCCGGCAAGGATGGCATCTTCGATCTCGCAGAGCACGCGCCCGTCGAACTCGGCCGAGGACTCATGCTCGCGCTGCGTGAAGTGGAGCTCCCGCTCGTCGGCGAGGAGCACGGAGGTCTCGTGTCGGTAGGTCACGTCTGCCTCACCTTCGTGTAGCCCATGGCCTCGAGGTGTTGATCCTCGACCTGCCCTTGGGTTCGGATGGCGAAGTGGGCGTCGGCCAGCGCGTTACGCCAGCCGTCGGTGCCCAGCTTCTCGGTCTTCTTCCACAAGCTGCCGTCGGCAGCGCGGCGAAGCCTCCCCAGGGGCGGCTCCTTCTGATGCTTCATGGGTGCAGTCCGCTCAGGATGCCCGGGAGGCCGGTGCCGAGCTTCTCGAGGCTCTCGTGCAGGCTCTCCGTGGCATCCACCAGGTCATCTCGGGCGCGCTCGGCAGCCTCACGCCGCTCGGCTTCGCACTGGGTGAGCTGCTCCTGCAAGGAGAACTTCTCCTCGAGCATCCGGATGATGACGTGCTGCCTCTTGATGGTGGCGTAGGCGATCTTCCACAGCAGGGAGGCCGCAGCAGGATCCAGGGTGTTGACGTCCAGCAGGTCGAGCAGCTCGTGAGCCTGCTTGTGGCCCACGATCTCTCGCCAGAGCCCGCTGCGTTCGCGCCACCACTGGCTGTGCTTGGCGCCTTCGACGTCGATGCAGCACCACACGGCTTCCTCGTCGTCCTTGGAGGCTTCGATCTCGACGAAGGCGTCTTCGAGGTCGCGGAGGGCGTGCTTCGTGTGCAGCCCGCCGCTGCGGTCGAGCCACTGCACGAGGATGTCGGTCATCGAGGCTCCCAGCGAGTGAGGGGGGTGTTGCTGGCCAGGTACAGGGGGTGCTTGGGGTGTCCGGCCTTCGTGGTGCCGAGGCAGTGGATGGGCTTGCCGTACCTGCGGCATCCCGTGAGGAAGTTCTCGATCTCATCCTCCATGCCGGGCAGGCGGTTGGCTCCCCAGCACGCCACGACGATGTGCGAGGTACCTGCCCGGGCGCGTACGCGCATGCGGTTGTAGGGGCCGACGACGTCTACGCCGCGCACCGCCGCTGCCTTCAGGTCGGCCGGGCAGGTCGCGCGGTAGGCGAACAGGTTCACCATCATGAGCCCGTTGCACCCGAAGGCGTGCGCGAAGCTCATGCAGCGCCGGATGGTCGGGTCGTCTTCCACTGCATCCGCCGTGGAGGGGTTGAGGCCCACGAAGCAGGCGCGCCGGCGAGGCGCGCTCTCCACGAAGTCCCGGATGAGGTAGTAGCGGTAGGTGCCCTCAGATGAGAGGCGGGCGTCCTTGCGCACCACGGGCGGGTGACTCATTCCCGAGGCTCCCACTCTTCGAAGGCGTCCTGCTCATCGTTGCCCGCCTCCCAGCAGCGTCCGCAGTCGCGGGACCCGGTGACCTTCTTGCAGGTACGGCAGATGTGCCCGATGTCCGTGTCCAGCAGCTTGAAGATGCCTCCGGTGAACTCCTCCAGGGGCATCGCCCACGTGAGGTTCCCGTGCGGCTCGCGGTAGAGCACGATGAGCGTGCGGTCCTCGAGGCGCCCTGCACGGCGGGCGAACCCGGTCACGATGATGCGGGTGCCGTTGAAGTTGTTCGTGTACACCATCGTGGGGATGGGGAGTTGGTCGAGGTACTTGAGGATGCCGATGCGCATGGCGGCGCAGGGGAGGTGTCCCGTGCCCGGCATGTCCGTCAGGACGAGGGCGCTGTCCGGGAAGCGCTCGGTGATGATCCCGGCGTACTGGTAGGCGCCCGCGTCGAAGACCACACAGGGGGTCTCGTCCTTGGGCAGGGTGGCCGGCGTCCCCTCTTCGATGAGGTGCTCCCAGCCGCGGTGGTAGTACTGCTCGAGGGCAGCTTCGGCGAGACCCCAACGCATCTCGGGCGTGAGGGCGGACCAGTCGATGTTCATGCGGTCTTCTCCGGAGCCCAGGCTTCGATCTCGCCGGCGAGGGCGCGGTCGAGCCAGGCAATGTGCAGGGGGCGGGTCTCGATGTGCACGTCGACGTGCTTGGCGTTGCCGGCCCAGTACACGCCGTCCTTGTTGACGTGCTGCACCTGGGCCTCGGTGCGGTCTTCCTGGATGCACTGGGTGTGGTCTTCTCCGATGGCCTCGGTGGGGTCGAAGGCATCGGGCACGACAACCCACTCCGGGGACTCGTACAGCAGGTCGTTGAGGTCGTCGTAGGTCGTGGTGCTGACCGTCACCAGGGCGTAGTCCCAGTAGCTGTGCTGGTAGAGGCTGGGGTCGTGCTCACAGGTATGCAGTACACGGGCATGGCGAGCTCGGATCTCCTTGATGTCCTCGTCCGAGAGCGTCAGGACAGCGAACTGGTGGGTGTCGAGGCTGGTGGCGTGCCAGAGGCTGCAAGCGAGGGTGATAGGCATGTGCGCTCCTTTAGGTGTCCAAGGTGCTTATGCGCGAAAGAGAGAGCGGGGGCCGCCCCCTCCCTCAGCCTACCCCCTCGCAGGCTTCTTGCTACGCCAGAAGGAGACGAAGCGGGTGAAGTTCTCACGGGAGCCGAAGAGCCTACGCTCGCCCGCCGTGAGGTCCTCGAACGCGAAGGCCACGGGGGAGAACGAGTAGTCCATCCAGTCGTTGATGATCTGGGCGCTCCCCTCGTACTGCTTGACGTCTCGCTGCAGCTGCTGGGCACGCGCCTTGAGCGCGTAGAACTCACTGTTGGGGTAGCCCGCCTCGGCCAGTCGCCGCTCGAGGGCCTCGACCTGGTGCAGCAGCGCCAGGGCCTTGTCCGTCCCCTCGCTCGGGGGCAGGGCGTAGACGCGAGCACGTCGCTCGGCGGCGGGGTCCTTCTCAGGGAGCGCCTGCTGGATGCGCTCCGCCGCCTCCTGTGCCTTGCGGTTGAGCACCATCTCGTCGTAGTCGACCTTCACGGCAGCGTAGCCTTCACGCCACTGGAGCTGATACTCCGGGCTGTGATCCTTCAGGTAGGCCGGAACGGTGGCTGGGCTGGCATCGGGCCAGTCGGGGTGCATGGGGTAGAACTTCCCCAGTTCGTAGAGGTCCTGGTGAGCATCCACCACGCCGCGGTTGAACGCCGGGTGGTTGTTGTCGTAGTTGTTGCGGTCCATCGTTGGACGCCTCCTTATAGTGGGCTTGCGGGGTCTCTCCGGGCGACGCCGCGGATGTAGCGCAGTCCTTGCAGTTCGATGCGCGTGACATTGGTGTGGGACATAGACATTTCGCGAGCAATATCCGCGGCACGCCTGTCCTCGAAGTACAGCTGCCTCAAGACGTATGCTGTGCGCGTCGGGAGGCGCCGAAGGACCTGGTGGGCCCAGGCACGGGCTTGTGCGACCTCCATGAGGTCGTGGGGTGTTCTATGCGGCGAAGGTGCCGGCGAGGCGGCGAGGCTATTCGCGAGGCGCGAAGCCACGCTTCTCTCCATACGAGCGTGCTGGGTAGGCCACAGGTCCTCGGGCAGGCACCGAAGGGCACGGGCCACACACTGCGCCGAGTCTTTCCAGTCAGGGCGGGACCCCTCGGGATGCCTCCTATCGAAGGGGTCGTACTGCCTTCCTTCGATAGCCCCTATGATACCTATGTTCAGGCCTGTAGCTGCTGCGAGCGCTGCTGCCGTGGGGAACCCCTGCGCCTTCCTTCTCAGTATGAACTCATCGTTGCAGCGCGGCATGTGTCCTCTCAGTAGCCGGCGAGCGAGTGTCCGGCGCTCTGCATGCGGTCGATGACCTCACGCAAGGCGCCTTCGATACGCTGGAGCCTTCCCAGGATGCTGGCCTGGAGCAAGAACTCCTGCGGGAGCCACTCCTCGGGGAAGGGAAGGTGTTGGTAGGTAGCGGTCATGGCGGAGACGGCGCCGAGCTCGGCGCGCACGTTGATGTAGCCCTCGATGGCCCCGAGGAAGACGATCTGCTGACGGGCGCGCTCGGCGTGAACCCACTCCCACTGCCGGCCCCCGCACACCCGAAATCCTGGGACACGGTTGGATGCAGAGGCGCTGTGATGCTGGGAGCCGACAAGCACTTCCTTGGCGCTGCCGAATCCGCGCTCGATGACGCGATGCTTGTGCGTCCAGGCGTCACAGGATGGCAAGTCGCTGCCGTACCTGGGCCAGTCGTTCGCATGCTGCATGGGCTGGAACCGGATGTAGCCGTCGTGGCTCACGTACACGTGGAACTGCCGCCAGGCACCGCACTCGAGGCACCGCCAAGCGCTCGGGTTGGGGACGGGCTCGAAGGGCAGGGTGATGCCAGCCTCATGCAGGAGTGGAAGGTGGTGCTGCGCATCGAACAGGCTGGGGTAGCGCTTGACCAGCAGGCCGGCGCCCGCCTGCAGCAGGCTCTCTACGAGGGGGTGGGTCATGCGTCCTCCCGCTCCCCCTCGAGGCGCTCCAGCACCGCGTTGTTCAGCTCTTCTCCCAGGACCTCGCGGATTCCCGGGGTGCCGAGGATCTCTCCCGCGCTCATCTCGCCGACGATCTCCTCGAGGGCGTTGTCGAACATCTCGTCCGTCACCCAGGAGTAGTCGTTCTTGTCGCGCTGCTCGTCGATGTAGGCATCGATGCGCTCTTCGGCCTGTTCGTAGGCGGCTTCCTCTCCGTAGCAGCCCCAGACGATATCGATCTCGTCGTCATCGGTGAGGTTCGTGCCCTTGGCGTCGGTGATCTCGTACCCCCACACGTCACCCTCGAGCAGCTGGTTCCACTGCTTCAAGAAGGTCTCGGCGACCTCGCGCGGCGTCTGCTTCGTTCCGGTCGCTTCATACCACTTCCGGCGCATCACGATGGAGCCGCAGCGGCTCACGTCCCAGCGGCGGTCCGGGAAGCTGCCTTCGCTCTCGAAGGCCAGGACCACGCCGCCGTGGATGTAGGACTCGAGTGGGAAAACGTACCACTCACGCTCGGCCTCCGGGATCTCGTAGTGGTACTCTCCGAGCCACTCCAGGTAGGCCGGGCCCGTGCGCGGTGCAGGGGAGCCGCCCAGCTTCTCCGGGAAGCGGGTGAACTGGCGATGGTAGTGCAGGATGTACATCTCGTCGTCGGTCCAGTCCTCCGGCCCTTCCGGGTCGGGATCTGGGACGAGCTTGATCGTGAAGCCCTTGTACTCGCGAGAAGGGTTCATCTCGTGGTCTCCCTGTAGTCGTCGGGTGCGGGAAGGTCGTGGTCGTGAAGGGGGCCGTGCTTGATCCCGTGGCGGGTGTGCTTGTAGGTCGCTGCGCTCATCGGGGTGTCTCCTTGACGCCGGCGAGGTCCTGGAAGGCCAGGTCGATGGCATCCAGCTCGTCGCTGTGGTGGGCGAAGGTACGGACCAGCTCTGCGAGGAGCGGGGTGGCGTACTGCTTGTGTGGGTTGGGCCGCTGACCGAGCTCGCGCTGAGCCCAGACCTGCCTGGCCGTGACGACCTGGGCGCAGGCGTGCTGCTTCGCGGCAATCAGGTACTCGGCTGGCGTAACGAAGCCGGTGACCCAGCCGCAATCCCGGCACTGGTAGCTGCGCCGGCCCATCTGGTTCTTGTCGATCAGGGTGAACTGCTCTTCGGGCATGCACGTCTCCATTTCAGGTGTGCATACCCCTTATGCGCGAAAGAGAGGGCCGAAGCCCTCCGGCTACACGAGGCGCAGCTGCGGCCGCTCGGGGGCCTTGGCTGCCTCCTCAGCCCGCTGCCTCTGCTCCTGCCGGTACGCGATGCTCGCATCCAGCGAGGGGCCCTGCACGAGCACGCGCCCGATGGTCTCGTAGGGGACGGTGACCACGTACAGGGTGTCGAAGGACGCGTTCATGGTCAGCGCGTGCTCTCCCCACACGGCGGCGATCTGGGCACGGTAGGCTGCGTCCATCTTGAGAGGCAACTGCAGTGGGTAGTTCCGTCGTACCTCCGCAGGGATCCCGGAGCTGTCGTCGAGCAAGGGCGAGTAGAGCACCAGGGCGATGTCCAGGCCGAGGTCCCACGCCTGCTTGGCGGCCAGAGCGTGGGCGGGGAAGTCGTTGTCATGGTGAGCGGAGTTCATCGGCGCAAGGCCTCCTCGATCTGACGGACCGCCGGGGAGTCGGGGTCCACGCCTTCGATGCAGGGGTGCGGGTTGACGGGGGTGCCGGGCTTGCAGTGCCCCTGGCGGATGCCGTACTCGTGGAACGCGCAGATCGGGCAGCGGCCTGGCGAGTTTGCCATGAAGTCTGCGAGCAGGCGCCTGGAAGAGCGCTTCATCGACCACCGGAAGACGAGGCAGGCGAGGCACAGGAACACGGCACCGACGAGGGCGATGTCCAGGGGGCCCATCACGGCTCCTCGGTGAGGTCGATGGTGCGTTCTCCCCTGACCTCGTCCGTGAGCTTGTGACGCACACGCCACTCGCGGGTGGTGCGCCGGTTGTGCTGGCGGTCCTGCCCCTTGGCGAAGCACGCCTCCTCGATCATGGCTTCGAAGGCAGCACCCTCGTCGATGAAGGTGCGGCAGCCGTCGCAGTAGGGGAGCATCGCGGTGAACTTCGTGCTGGGGTCGAGGTCAGTCCGTCGAGTCTCCACCCTCCAGGGGCGCTTCGTCTTGGGGCTGCGACGTCGTGGGGGTTGCATGGGTGTGTCCTCTCAGAGCGTAGATGGTGTGCATGTTGACGTAGATGAGCAAGGAGACGAAGAGCACCGTCACGACCATCCAACCCATGAGCACCTTGTTCGCCCTGGTCAGGGCGCGGTTGGCCTGCCACAGCAGCACGAGCTGGTCGTCGGTGTGCTGACGCCACTCGTCCAGCACACAGGGAACCATGACGGATACGCGCTGAACGGTCACGACCCACGGGATCTCTCTGGTACACGCGTCGTTGGTGCAGTAGTACTCCTCCCGGGTGTCGGTGCGATGGCAACACTCACCGGGCTGGTTGCAGTCGGGGCAGAGGCGGGGGTCATCCATCGCAGACCTCCTGCACGTACAGGTCACCCCGGCGCTCGAGGGGCAGATGAGGCACACAGTCGAAGCCTTCGGCACTGCCGTAGCACAGGGTGTAGGTCTCGCAGTCCACCCAGCGGATGAGCTTCCGGGTCCACCCGTCCTGCTCGATGTCCTCCACACTCACACGGATGTTGGCGGGGATGGGCTGTTCTTGTTGCTCCGCGGGGGCTTCCTGGGTCGTGTCCGAACGGAAGAGCTGCGTCCCTGTGATGGCGAGCAGCACGAGGCAGAGCAAGCCGAGGGGGAGTGCGAAGACGGCACGCGTGCGCTGTGTCTGGAGCTCGTCGGAGAGCTCGTAGATCTTCAGAGCGTCCTTGGAGACTATCCAGGTGCCTCGCATGCCGCAGTCGTTGTAGGTGCAGCCGTACTCCATGCCTCCGGTGTCGGTGCTCTGCAGAGCCTCTCCGGCGCGGCGACACAGGGGGCAGAGTCGGGGGTCGTTGTGCTTCATCCGTGCCTCGGATTCGCGGTCATCTCCGCGAGGCGGTCCAGCGCATCGTTGTAGGCCTGCCACCCCTGGGCGCTCCAGGGCTTCTCAGTGCCCCGCAGCACGCAGTTGTCCTGGTGAGCGGCCATGAAGGCGTCACTGCCATGCTTGCCGTAGTGCTCGGGGTTGTCCTCGGCCAAGGCCAAGAAGCCCTCGACATCTCCGGTCTCCATGAGCACGGAGCCGCGGGGACCGCAGGGCAGTCCGTTGTCGGTGCGGGTGGCGAGGTCTTCGGCGCGATGGGTCCACCAGCAGGAGTTCACGGCGTAGTAGATCTTCTTCGGCTTGGCGTTGCGGACGTCCTCGAGGGTCGTCTTCTTGCGGACTGCGATCATCGGGCACGCTCCTGAAGGAAGGCACGGACCTGCGCCTTGGTGGTGAAGTTGATGACCTGGTCCTTGTCCTGCGCGAGCCACCAGGTCAGGACCTTGTCCCAGCCGTGCTCGCCCTGGATGGCCCAGCCGGCGCCGTACCAGTCGCAGAGCATCTCCAACAGGTCGAGGGCCGGGATGTGCAGCATCTTGATGCCGCCGTGCTCGGGGTTGTCCTCGCGCAGCAGCCAATACTGCCAGTGGTGGGGGTTGCGGTGCTGGTGATGCAGCCAGGCCTCGTCGTAGGCGTCCTTGAGCTCGGGCGGGCGCTCGTCCTTCGCGTAGCCTCCGTAGAAGCTCTCCACGTAGGGGAACCACTCGCTCGGCCTGAGCTTGGAGAGGTCGTGGGTGATGCCCCTCCAGACGAGACGCAGCGCCAGCCACTTCCCGGACAGTACGGGGATGACATTCAGGACGGTGGCCGACTCCACGCTGGTGATGCGGAAGAGCTCACGGCCTCCGTTGGGGTGGTCGAGGCTGAGGGTGTCGCCGTCCTCGTAGGCGAAGTCCGTGCTCGAGAGCGTCTGGGGCTTCCCGGGGAAGGCGATCTCCCAGGCCGTCCAGAGACAGGCCAGGAACACGAACCACTTGTGGCGGATGACGTACCAGGCGTACTGGACGTGCTTGTACTCGATGAGGGGTCTCAGCAGGTTCTTCATGGGAGTGACCTCACAGTTGGCAGTTGCTCTGGGCTTCCTCTCGGGCGGCGTCCCACGCCTCCTTGCGGGGCATGTCGTGGGGGTAGTCGCCGGGGACAGACGCCGTGGGGTGTTCGCGGATCTGCGCCTCGGTGAGCAGGCCGGGATCCGGGGTGTAGTCGGGGTGGTCGTCCTCGTTGCCGTTCCAGTAGAGCGCCTCGACGTAGACGTGCGGCGTGGGGCAGCACGGATAGGTGCGCTCGCTGTCGTCGTAGAGCCACACCCACTCGTCGAACTCCACGACGCGGAAGGCGTAGCAGAAGATGCGCGCGTCATTGAGCCGCGGTGGCTCGAGGGTGTCCATGCGGAAGATCTCACTCTTGTGGGTGAGATGCTCCCATGGGATCATCCTCGCAGAGTAGACCCACACGCCGTCGGCGCCGCGGCGCATGTAGTCGTTGTCCTCGGGAGGGACAGCGAAGAGCCGCTTTCCGACGATGTCGCAGTTCTTGATCTCCCGACCGTCGGAGAGCTTGATGCCCTTCCGAGTTCCTCGGTAGCGGAGGACGGTCTTGCCGTCGGTGTCGATGTAGTAGCCCATCAGTCGGTCAGCTCCACGGGGATGTTCATGAACTTCAGCCCCCCGGCGACACACGCACGGGCGTTCTCGTCCGAGGGCGTGTCGTTGAGGTGGCCGCCGCGCATCCAGGTCTTCACGTCCTCGAGGGTGACCTTGACGGTCGTGGGCTTCGGGCGTTTGCCCTTGATCTGGGTCTCGTAGATGTGGCGAGACAAGTCGCCGCTCTCGCGGAGGCGCCGTCGCTTCTCGACGAACGGGAGGGGCTCGGTGCCCGGGGTGGGAGTGCTCACGTGAGGCTCTCCTGGGGTTGCTGGGGAGATCGGGGGCATGCCGATGCAGTCGAGCAGGCAGTGGCGGTGCCACACCGTCCACTTCGTGCTCTCGGCCGAATGGGGCAGCGGGACGACGATCTGACCGACGTGCACCTCGTTGCCACAGTAGGCGCAGAACTCGTGGGTGGCCGGATGCTGCGGGGTCACCGTGACGGGGAAGGCCCAGCCGCCCCGCCGGTCGATGATCTCCTGGATCCAGGTGGGTGTACTCACGGCAGCTTCACCTTGCGCGGGGGCTTGTCGTCGTACAGCTCCTGCAGCTTGAAGATGGGGTCGAAGATCGCAGCGGTGAGAGCCTTGCGGATTGCGTAGATGGCTGCGAGCGCGACACCCCGGGCCCCCGGGTCATCGGACTGGGTGAACTCGAAGTGCACGGTCAGGCGGTACCTCTTCATGTAGGCCTCCTCGTGGGCAATCCGGCCAGGCGCCGGAGGGTGTCGGTGAGGTCTTCGCCGTTGCGCAGCTGCTCACGGGCTACCTGCAGCCACTCCTCGGGGGAGAGGAACAGAGTGACGTGGCCGCCCATCTCGACGGTGCCCTTGGCGTAGTCGGCCGCGAGGCTGCCATCGATGGCCTTCTGCAGTTCCTCGAGGAAGCGGGCATCCTCCTGGGCGATGACGGCGGGGATCTCCTGCAGCCGGATGACCCCCTCGCTCTTGTGCACGACGTCGTAGAAGCCATGAAGCAGCCCACGGACGAGCATCATGCGCAGGGAGTCCTCGGAGGTCAGCAGGGCATCGAGCGCCATGTCGGCCATCTCGTAGTCCGACTGCTGCTCGGCCTCTGGGAGCTCGTGGAAGCCGGCGTGCATCTGCCGCTCCCAACGCACCAGCGCCTCCCAGGCGTTCGTGTACTCCGGGAGCGGGATGTAGTCGCGGTCGCGCAGGTCCGCTTCGGTCTTCAGGATGGGCTTGAGGCTAGGCAGCATGTGCCGCATCCAGTGCGCCCACTGCCGGTGCATCCGGTCGGCGAGCATCTTCCGAGCGTGGGACTGTTTCCAGGTCATCGAGAATTCCTTCGGACCTCCCGGAGCTCGCAGCGCCGGTAGTCCGCAGAGACGGTGAAGTGCCCGAGATCGTCCTCGAGCAGCACGTTGTAGTTGCACCACCCGGTGATGGCCTCATCGAGGTGGGGCGGGGTCAGCTTCGCACGCACGATGGCCGTGCGGCCGGTGGCCAGGCCAACGCAGACGCTCACCTTCTTCCCGAGGGTGAGCTGCCTGCGCGTCTCCAGCCCGGGGTGGTCAGCCCTCGACATCGACCATCATGGGCACGGCCCCGTTGACCTGACGGGAGGCCTCGTACTCGTGCCACAGCGCATCCCAGGCGATAGGCCGGTCGAGACGGCCGATGATGTCGCACCGCACTTCCCAGCGGCAGTCGCCGATGCCGCCCCGCGGCCGCTTCGGGTCGAAGTTCGCATCCTCGATGGCGCGGCAGACCTCGGTACCGTTCTCGTGCTGGGTGACGACGCGCTCCCAGATGTGCTTGCCGCTGTCGTGCAGCACGAAGATGTCCCCCTTCTCGAGGTCGGAGAAGGAGCACTCCTGGGCCGAGACGTGGCTCAGCAGAACGGCGTACCCGTCGCGAGCCCGGGCGAGCTGCTCGTCGTCGAGCCAGAGGCGGTAGCACGTCCGGCGCGTGGCATCCTTGCCGGGCATCCCGAGGTCCCGGAAGGCGGGAGCCAGGAAGCGTCGGTGGAGATACGCCGCGGTGGCCGTGTCCTCGGGACCGGAGCAGGGGTGTGGGGTGAACTCCCAGAGGATGTGATCGCAGACGCGGTCAGCGAGGAAGGGGTTGCCTACAGCGTGGCGGATGAGGTCTCGGGTCTTCATCAGGATCTCCAGGTGTCGAGGAAGGTGTCTCGTTGGTGGATGCTGGCCACGTGCTGCCACAGGCGTCCCTCGGCGTCATCGTTGGCGAGATTGAACACGGGGATGGTGTTGGCGCTGGCGATGCGGATGGCCTGGCCGGTGCCGCCGGTGGCCCTCGAAGTGCGCTGCATGGTCTCGGCGCCATCCGGGGTCCAGCACACGACGAACTTGCTGGGCGAGTTGATGCTCAGCTTGACGCCGAGCACCTGGTGGACGTTGCGCGCCATGAGCTTGCGCATCGCCGGCGAGAGGGCGCCCCAAGCCGGGTGGAAGCGGGCGGCGATGTCGAAGGCCAGAGGCTCCGGCGTGTGCAACGTGGAGTCGTGCCCGTTGAAGCCGGGCCACGGGAGGTAGATCTCCTTCCAGTACTCGCTGCGCACACCGGACTCGAAGGCCATGTCGGCGCCCTCGGCCCCGCCAGAGCGGAGGCAGTAGAGCCTCTGCTCGAGCTCCCGTGCGATGTCGACCATCACATCGAGGATGTGCTTCGGGGTCTTCCTCGACCCGATGCCTGTGTAGGGATGGGAGCGACTCACCGGACTACCTTCACGAGGTCGCCCAGCCGTGCCGTCTTCCAGGGCTTCGGCCTGGCCATACCCTCGGGGAGCGGTTCCAGACACTCGTGCCTCGGCGGCTTGTGGCAGGCGTTGATGGCGGGCAGGCGGGAGGGGCAGGAGCTGTTCGGGCAGCGGCTGTAGACCTCGCCGTAGTGGTTGGTGGCGATGGGGTGCTCGTGTCCGCAGTTGCAGCAGCGGTAGCGCCGCTCGCGTACACGCTCGGTAGTGGGGAAAGGCATCAGCGGTCTCGGTAGTGAGGGACTTGGGGAGGGGGAAGCGGGCGCAGGGCGCGTTCGAGCTGGGCGACCCACTCGTCCATCTCGCCCTTCATGGACGTTCCGCGGGTGTCGGTCACACCGCCTACGAACTCGTTGTAGGCTGCGACCAGGCCGCGGGCTTCCTTCTCGATCTCGCGGAGACGGTCGCCCGGGTAGCGAGTAGCCGCCATCGTCAGGAGGCCTCGTCGGGGACACCCGGGTCTACGAGCTCGAACAGCTCCATCTTGCCTTTCTCGGGGCTGGGCCGGGCACGGACGACGGTGCGGTGGTTCATGCGGTACTGGGTGCCGTCGGAGAGCCGGTTGTTGCGGTCATCCCCGTCGTGGAACGGGACGAAGGCGACCAGGTGGCCTTGCTCGTCGATGATCTTGGCAGCGCCGTAGCGCCGGCCCGCCACCTTGTGGCCCGCCTCGAAGAACGCAGCGAGAAAGGTACAGAACTCGCAGTTGGGCCGCTCGGGGTTGATGATCTGCGTGGGGCCGGTGTAGTTGACCTTGTGCGGATCCGGGCCGGTCTTCTTGAAGGCGACGACACCCGTGGACTCGCCGCAGTTCTGGCAGATCTCCATGAAGGAGGTCCCGCAAGGGGCCTTCATCGGGTCGGTGATGGTTCTCATGTGGGGGCTCCGCGGCGGATGACGGTGGTGTCTCGGTTCAGGTCGGCACGCATGGAGATCCCGAACGCGATCACGGACTCGACGGAGTGTTGAAGGGACCTCACTTCGTCGGCAGTGCTGCCGGCGGCCACCAGGTAGAGGGGGCGCAGGGCCTCGACCCCGAGCTGCAGCTGATCGATGGGCGCCTTGGCAATATCCGGGCCGGATCCGCGGTCGGTACGGCAGAAGCGGAAGGTGCCGTAGCGGTAGTGCACGTAGTTGTTGACGGACAACTGGGTGTAGATGTGGCCACGGGAGCCGAAGTGTTCGTTGAACAGCTTCTCGACCTCCTGCCAGGCCGCGCGCAGCTCCTTCTCCACCGACTCGATGGGCGGGAGTCCGCGGACTCGCTTCACCTGCTCGGCGAGAGCAGTGGCGTCCGCGCGTTGGGTTTCATCGGACATGGTCATCTCCAGTAGAGGTTCCACTACGCTTATGCGCGAAAGGGAAGCCTACGGCTTCCGGCCCATGAGCAGGTCGCTGGAGTCGAGTCCGAGGTGCGCCATCGCGTAGGGCACCTGACCCGACATCACAGCGACCCTCATGGCCTGCTTGCGGTCGGTGATGAAGCGGTCCTCCGTGGTGAGGAAGCCGTGCTGCCGGCGGTCGCGGGGAACTCCGAAGACATTGGCGATGAGCGAGGCAGGCTTGATGCACGAGGCATGGGTGTAGCCGCAGAGCACGAAGCCCGATGGCGTCGGCTGATGCGGATGGGACGTGTCGGTCTGCACCCAGATGCCGGGCGCCAGGATGCGCTCTCCGTTGAACAGCACGACGCGGAAGCGCGGCTCGTCCACTGTGTCGTCGAGCCAGTACACCTCGGAGCTGGCGCAGTCGGGGCAGCGCGCGCTCCCGTCGCGGGCGAAGAGCATCTCGTCCACGGGGGAGTGCGTTCCGCAGTTGCTGCAGCGGTACATCAGAAGTCCGTCTCGGGCTTGAGGGTGATGCGCGGCGGGACTGTCTCGCCGTCCACGCTGTCGACTTCCCATTCTGGGCCGCCAGGCACCTCGGTGATGTTGGTGAGTGCCTGGCTCATGATGCAGGCGCCCGTGCACGGGAGTTCGCCCGGCCAGGTCACCAGGTGCCTGTCCGTCTCCATGTAGCGGCCATGGCCGTTCCTGAAGGTCACTTCGACGATGCGAGAGACCAGCCTGTCTTTCAGGTCCACTCACTCCTCCAGTGCGGCATCCAGTACGGCTTGCGAGGCCGCGGCCTGGATGGGCATGTTCGTAGTGGTTCGAGGTTCGCGCTCTCCGAGTTGGTCGCTGACCTCATCGACCCAGTCGCCCGGGTCGGTGATCTCGGCAGTGAAGCTCATGGGGGGGAAGTCGCGCAGCTTCTCGCGCATCATCTTGGCGACGAGAGGCTCGCCGGCGTCGTCCTGCTGCATGTCCACCTGCAGCTCGTCATGGATGTAGAGCACGGGCGCCTTTTCCCGCGACTGCCGGACCG
>Ga0208019_1000584_pt1 | contig 19741 bp, 7 predicted proteins | sample CB_VirMetaG_5_FD_184540 | JGI IMG/M metagenome (GOLD analysis project Ga0208019, IMG submission 184540) | Freshwater to marine saline gradient viral communities from Chesapeake Bay - CB_1508_1D Viral MetaG (SPAdes) (version 4) | ecosystem: Environmental > Aquatic > Marine > Coastal | place: USA...
AGTCGAGATCTCTACTGTTGCACCAGGAGACAGTGCAGCTACAGTAGCGACTAAGACTGCTGTAGTCGTCAACAATGATGCTCAGTTTTCTGCAACTGCTCTATCAACTACAGTTACAGTAACTGACGCAGTCAATGGAGTTCGACCAGCTGCATCTGCAGGTACTACTCCGTTCGTATTTAGTCAGGTAACTGCCGGTGTTGATGATACTTATGAAACTATTCTAATTCCTTCATCTGTAAGCGTATTTAGCCTAGATGGAACATCAGTATCTGATATCTGTGACGTAGTTAGTACTAGCCCTCTTCTAGAAGCTACTGTCGCTGATGATGCTAATGATATCGTGCTGGCTACTAAAGATGAGATCTATACACCTGCTGGTCCTACTGACTACAGCGCATCTCTATCTTATGCTCATGATCCAAACTCTGTAGATAAATTTTATATATCTCTATTTGACTCAATTTCTTGGGTTAAGGACTTTAGCAATTTAGTACCTAACTTTACTTTAAAGAGCAATCTAGTTCTTCAGGGTGCTGCACCAAGCTCTTACTCTATTGATTCTGCTCCTAATAGAGACAGTACAGAGTTAGGAGAGTATTTTAAGTTAGTACCAGTAACACTTAACAACATGCTTCATCACTTCACTCAAAAAGCTCTATCTCAGCTCCCTATCGTTGCTGATGTAGATATTGCTAGTGACATGAGAAGCATTCAGGTTAAGTCGAAGATCATTGGCTCAGGTGGTGCTGTAGAAGTAGTAGGCGGCAACGCAAACTCAGTCAGCTACTCTATATTCGATGAGGGTGTTTCAGTAACTCAGAATGGCAAGAACTACACTGAGCTCACCACACAATCTTCTCCTGTATCTATCACCGATGGCACTCTAGTAGTAATCGAGAACACTAATAGTGCTCAGCGCCTATCTAGATTGCAGGTTGGTGATACATTAGATGTAGTAGCTAATGTTAATCAGACTGCTCACTATCTATTTAACGCGAAAGACTGCAACCTCAATAATGCAGTTAAGATGAGCACAACTGATGTATCAGCTAGCTATGGTAGACCTGCAAATACAGTTTGGCGCTGGACTTTCAATGATGCAGGATCTAAGCTTAGAGTTGTGTCTTTGTCTAGTTGGGTTCCAACTAACTCACCAAATGATTTCAACTCTGCAGGCACTTTTACAACAGCAACTTTGCTTACTGAAGTTATTCAGGCAGGCTCTGCAACAGATGAGCAAATAGTAACTCTCTCAGTCAACGGTACTCCTAATCAGGGTGACTACTTCTTCTTTGAAGGACCTAGCGGAGACACATACGCAGTATGGTTTGATGTAGATGGCGCCAACATTGCTCCAACAGGCGGAGCTACTCCTTACGGACTATCGACTTATCAGATCGAGATTAATATCCTAAGCTCAGATACACCAAACGAGATTGTCACTAAGTTGAGTAATGCTCTACTAGGCGATGTCAACTTCTTGAATGATTTCCAAGGTGTTCAGCTGCAGGGAGCTAACTTCGATGATGCTGTGGCAGGCGATCTGTTGATGGCAGGTGGTTCACTTAACTCAAGTTGGAGCTACGGCAATAGGGTTATTCAAACTGGCGACGGTAAAGTATCCGGTTTTCCTATCATTGCAGCAACCTCTAGTTATGTTGATGTAGCAAATCCATATGGTCAAACTATGACCGATGAGCTGATCGATGCCGGTACAGTTCAGGTCACTCCTACTCCTATTATCGAGTGGCGAGTTGGACACTATGCAAGACCAACTGTAACAAGCGCAGTTGTGGCTAGCGGTATAGTATCTGTAAGCACTACTGGTGAGCATGGCTTAAATGTAGGCGATGTATTTGATCTAGAAGACTCTGCTCTTGCTCAAACAGCAACAGTATCTTCTGTTATTGATCAGATTAACTTCACTTTCATCGACTCAACAGCAGCAGCTGATGGAACTTATGGTGGCGGCACAATTGTTACAGCTCAAGTTCCGACTAAGTACAGAATCGAGAAGCTTGGCTTCAATAATCTTTATCGATTACAGCATGTGTCTGGCCAATCGCCTCGATTTACCGATTTTGGCGTTGCTGTTGATGACCTGATGAGTATTGCTGGATTGACATTCTCCAGTAACAATACTGGCACATTTAAGGTATTAGGTGTAGACAATGAGTCAGTAATATTCGAAAACTCGCTTGCTACAGAGCAACTTAATCTTTTGGTCCCATTCAACAATCTTTCGACATCAGTTGTATGGGTTTCTAACTTGGATCAAGTTACTGGCAATGAAGGCGACTTTAAGAATGTATCTATCGGCGACTGGATCAAGAAAAAAGAAGACTCAGAAGACAAGTTTGTTCAAGTTATCGGCATGACGGATAGTGGCAATGCTCCTACTACTCAAGGCGAGCTAGCAGTTAAGTTGCTTTTAGGATTCAATTACAAAGGCACAACCTCTATATCGGAAGGCGTATCGTTTGATCAGCTAAATGATGTGGGTGCTGGTCACGAGCTTCTTGATGTAGATCATATTCGATTTTTTGAAGGCGATTCTTTGAGAATAAATGACACTCTTTTTGTAGACAATATCGCTAACTCAAGCTGGTTCTCTTCGTCTAATGCTGGCTCCTACACTGTCACACAGTATGGTACTGATGCAACTCTTCGCCCGTTTATCCGAGTAGACAATAGTCTAGCGATCTCGCAATCGAATATTAGTGTTGGAGTTAGCTTGCAAGGCTTCTTCATTCTAGAGGGTGAGTCATCTAAGTTTAGCACCGTTAGATTAGTAGAAAACTCTATCATTGATGAGAATAACTCAAATAGACGTCAGATCTACGTTACTCCAGACACTAGAGCATATAAGATGTCTAGATCAAACGGTACACTGATCAAGCCACTAGGTAAATTTGGTTACTCTAACGACGTGACAGTTGGCATTGATGGCTACAACTACTATACTGGTCTCTTAAGAACAGTTCAGAGAGTGGTTGATGGCTTTGAGCCAGATCCAACTACCTATCCTGGAAGGCGAGCAGTGGGTAGCGCGATCGAGATTCTAGCTCCACTACCTAAGAGAATCAAGATTGCTCTAGATGTGGTGACAAAAGAAGGTGTCAACATCAACGAGATCGTTAATGACATAAAGTCCTCTATCATCGACTATGTTGATGATCTTGGAACTGGCGACGATGTGATCTTGTCAGAGATTATCGTTCGTGTAATGGAGATTTCTGGCGTAGAGTCGGTTGTTTTTACAACTCCATCTCCAGACACTGATCGGATTGCAGTAGCTGACAATGAGAGATCTTTCATCACTTCAAATGATATAGCAATCGCGTAGGTGATTAATGGCTTCGAATAAAAATAAAATCGATCGCTTACACGACTTGATGCCAAAGATTTTCAAGACGAAGATCAATCCTAACTGGAAGGCAGTAATAGAAGCTCTCGGTGAACAAGACGACTTATTGTTTCAGCTAGTGCAAGAGGTGAAGAAGCAGTTCTTCGTTAAAACTGCTAGCAGGCCTTACCTCGATACTCTAGGAGCAAACGTAGAAGTTGCTAGACCTAGACAAGTAGGGATGGATGACAGCACCATGCGTCGATTCATCCCTGTCATGTCATATCAACCTAAGCAAGTTAAGTTGATACTAGATCAGCTGCTCGACATCTTCTTCTTCAGAGAGTCAACTAGTGCATTCACTCAATCTAGTTTATTTGAGCCATTTGTGTTAAAAGATGGTTGGCAACTAATTTACAAAGTAGATAATACGAATGAAGAAGTAATTACTTTTAGTACTACTGACTTTGTAGATATATCTAATGCTACTGCAAATGAAGTTGCTAGTGCCATCAACAGACAAGCTGAGCATAGTTTTGCCGTCGTTTTTGATGATAGAGTAAATAAAATTAAGTATGTTAGACTATTTACATCTACCGTTGGTGCAAAAGGCTCTATACAGATAACAGGCGGGCAAGCTAACATAGGATTGAGGTTTGTTGGTTTCAATGATCTGGCTGGATCGGGATCAGATACAGAGTGGACAATTACGAAGATTGGTGACACAATCACTTTTCAGCATACAGGTGGTACGTCGCCTAACTTATCTTCAGTATCAGTTGGTGATGTAGTTTTAATTGATGTCCCAGATAATAGTGGATCTTTCACTATAACTGATATCAATCTCTCATCTGCATCTTTCTCTTTCATCAACTTGTTTGGTACTGCCGGCACTTTCGATCATTCTCTTTATCCTGATTCTTCAGTAAACTTCATGACCCCAGAAAAATTCTTCGTATACACAAAAGAATCAAGAGCTATAGTGTGGGAGACTAGACCCGGTCAGATTATCGTTGAGATGCCTGCTACTCCCCCTGTCGTTAAGAGATCATTGAAGGGGTCAGCTCACTTAAATGGTTGGGTAGGTCAAGTAGTAGATGTAACTAATAGTACTACTTTAGAGTTAGCTAACGCGGATGAGTGGCCAACTAGTGGTGCATTCATACTTCAGCCAACGTGCGAAGTTCAGACTCACTATCTAACTGATTCAGAAGACTCATACGATTCGTTTCAGTTTAAGACTCGATTTGATATTCAGAGTTTCAGGTATACTTACACTGGAAAGAGCGGCAACTATTTAACAGGCATAAGTCCTAGTCTACCAAACGAGTCAGGGATATTTGAGGTGGCAATTAGCTCGTTAGTGAGGCAAGGTACTGAGGTGACTGTTACTACTACTTCACCTCATAATTTTAGAGAAGGCGAATCAGTAAGACTACAAAACTTCTCCTCTAATCTGTCCACCACTGGGGTTAGGGTCGATGTGTCACTTGCTGACACTGCTACGGATGTCGCTACTAAATTAGCTGTAGTATTAAACTCTTTATCAGATTTTAGTGCAACTAGCTCTTTCGATACAGTTGAGATAACAGACGCTAGCAATGGTGCAGCAACAGATGCTTCTGACGTTGATAGTGGAACACTTATTACAGTTACCCAGCAAGGCACTGTATCTCTTCCAGAGATCACAGAAGCTATAGTGCTAGCAGGCTCAAGCTATGATGTGGTGGGAGACGCACTTAGATTTAACATTAATAGCTCTAGCGGCAACAGTTATCATGTGTGGTTCAACGTAATTGATGGAGTTAATCAACAAATTAATCCTGGCATGAATGATCTAGATAGCTTTAGTGCTGAGATTGTGTCGGTGCTATCTGGCTCTTCATTTACTGTTCAGCAGGCTGGAGAATCAGGCCAAGCAAACGGAGGGGTTGCTAGGGTTGAGAGATTAGGTATAGCAAATGAAGGATTAGCTTATTTAACATCGGCAAACCTTAATACTGGAATTCTGGGACCAAATGTTTGGGACAGCAACGCTGCTTTTGTGCTATCATCTCTAACTTCTCAAACAGCTCAAGAGATTAAGCAAGGCACCAATGTTAAGACTTTGACTATTGACTCAGTAAACAATATTCCAAATGAAGAAGGTTTTGTCATCTTTGGATTTGGTACAGAAGCTCAAGAGGGTCCCGTAAGGTATCTTTTTAAGCCCAACAATAGCACCATGCAGATTGACCCTGCTTACTTCTTTCAGAATACTCACCCAGTAGGTACAGCAATCACGGTAATCAGAAAACGAGGTGCTCATACCATTAGCACAACTGGCAGAGAGTATGCTCCTTACGTTACTGATCCTGCGATTGCTAGAGAAGTACTACAAGACCTTCTTCTTAAAGTTAAATCAGTAGGTGTATCTATGGAATTCCTCATTAGGTATCCAAACCAACTATACGCCACTCTTGACGTATACCGAAGTGGAAGTGACTTGCTATATCCTGTGAGTTCTGAAGATTAAAGCTTCTGACTAGCAATACGGTATAATTTTAAAAGTTAATGTAGCCAACTAGCAGCATGAGAGTCTAATTGTGGCATCTTGCAGCACAAAGAGTAAGAGTAGGTCGGGAGGTGTGCCATCGCAGTTCTAGGTAGACTCCTATTTGGAAGCGCGCAACGCTTAGATTTGCCTGACTTATTGTCAATCGACAGCTATGTTGCTGGCGACTTTAAATATTTGATTCAAAGCTTCGTTGGATCTGATACTCCTTATATCTTGAAGGGCTTTGAGGTAATTCAGCCGCAAGATTCAATCGGCACAGAGAATATTTCTATCTCTGTTGCTGACTCTATTGTTTACTATCCATCTGCTAAAGCCGGTAGCTTCTATCATGGATTAGAGGACGGGAGCTCAGACGCTCTTCCTCTCGTGCCTACTCTAAGAAAAAATGCAACTAACTTCGTATACTTAAGCTTTAGTACTAAAGACTCAAGCCGTGACACAAGAGCTTTCTGGGATCCAGATAGCAACGGTGGCGAGGGTGCTGAGTTTAGTCAATACGTCAATACCCAAACTGTGCTAACTGTAGAAGTTGGCGTTTCTGTTACCTCATTTCCAGAAGGTACAGTTCCTGTATGTAAGGTAATAGTAGGCACTTCTACCATTAGCTCAATACAAGATTGTCGCCACATGATGTTTAGGCTTGGTACTGGCGGTATCAACCCTAACCCATTCTCAACTTATGACTTCAGAAGTCTTCCTAGTTCTTCTTATGAGAGAGGCGAGCCTTCTACCACGATGACTTCTGCTGCTGATGCTAATGCGTTTCAGGGTGGAGATAAAAACATTCACTCCCTAAAGGAGTGGATGGATGTGGTGATGACTCGCATCAAGGAGTTGGGTGGCACAACTTACTGGTACCAAGGCAACTCCGGCAGCGGTTCAGCACCTAGTATCTCTAATGTTTTTACTGATGCCTTGGGATCTACTCTTAAATCTAAGGGAGAGTGGATCCACGATGAATCAAATCCTGGTGAAGTTAATTGGACAGAAGACATAGTTTACTATTCTTTGACTGATCCACGAGAAGTAATTATTAGAGCTAACACCGTTACGCTATCTAATGACGAAGTAGCCTACGTAAATTTCACCAGAGATGCTGATCTTAACACTTCTGCGACGCCAGTTACTTGGAAAGCAACAGTTGGTCTAGACGTAGTTGATGGTCCAGTAGGAGCTTTCGAGAACCTCTCTAAAGGTGACTGGGTCAAACGACGATCAGACTCTAAGCAATACTATGTACGAGTTGAAGAGTTCTATGCAGATTTCGGTGCAACAGGTGGTACAGCATCGCCTGCACTAGCAAAATCGATTAAGTTAAGCGATCAATACCTAGGTACTGGTGGTAGCGATCTAGGCGAATACACTAAAGGCGAGTATCTTCTAACTGATATTCAAGTTGATCCTAGATCTAGTGCTGATCCAGTAGCTGCTGGCGGCAACTTCTTCTGGCTTGCGTATCGATCTGATACGATAGTTGGTTTAACTGGTATTACACCTAAACAACTTTCTCTATCTATTGACTCTGCAGATGGACAGAGAGCGAGGGTTACTTCTGCTGCACATGCTCTCATCGATGGTGACAGAGTTACTATCACAACTGGCATATTTGCAGGCACATATAAGGTAGAAGTAGAAGACGCAGACATTTTCTATATCGAGACTCCTGTACTCGGATCAGATGCAGCTGCAGATGCTTTCTATGCTATTGTAGAAACTGCAGCGCTCAACAATGGCTATGCATATCAACTAGAAAGTGCATCTCATGGTCTGCAGAATGACCAGCATGTCTCTATCAGTGGCACAAGCACAGGGTACGACGATTCTTATCAGGTAAGTGTTAGATCTCAAACGTTGTTTCAGATCCCTATCAGCTCGTTTATCCCTAATCCTGGTCCAGTATCTGCTGCTAGAGTAGCGCTACCGAGAGTAAATGTTAAGACTGAGTTTGGTACTGTTAAGGTAGTTCAAGGCGAATCGATCGACATTGGCGACAGTGAATCAGATAATATTAAATCCTTTATCGGTATGGATTCACTTGCTCAAAGTACACCTAACTACTTAACTCCTAATGGATATAATGCTCTAAACGGGTACCAAAACTATAACTCTGATCCTCAAGATAGCTTAACTACACGCGTCTCTAAGCTAACTGCCATGATGGCTGATAGAATTCAAGATCGTGGTTTAAGAATTCTTGGGCGCACTAACATCAGCAGTGAAACACTAGCTGGTAATCAGATTATTAAGTCTACCCATGATCTAATCATCAAGAAGCCTGCTGGTCCAGATCAGACTATTCAGATCGCAAACAACGACATTATAATGCCTGCAAACTCAGTTGCAGTAGTTGAGATCGATCGCAATGGTAGTGCTCCTCTAGTACCTTCAGTAGAAAGCTGGGGCAGCACACACCTACTAGAAGAAAATAAGATTATTCTGTTCTATAGATTTGCTGACCAGATTGTGTATACCTGGGACAAGCAGATTCTTCAGCCGTTTGAACATGTTAATACTGGTAAAGCGGAAGATGCACAGAACAGAAATGCCATCGTCTATATTCCTGGTGCAGTCCGATGGATCTCCGGAACTGGAGATATCATTCTTGACATGCTCCAGCATCCCGAAGAAACAGAGATCACAGCAGAACCAGCTTCTGGTTTTGCTCAAAATGCTTGGTTTAGGATTTACTCTGCTAAAGACGTAAATAATTACTATGTTTGGCTTAATAAAGATGGCGGAGGCTCTGATCCTGGTGCAGGTGGCGTAGCTCTACAAGTCAATGTTCTAGGTTCAGATTCTGCTATTGACGTGGCTGCCAAGATTGCTGCTGTAGTAAATGCTCAAGCTGACTTTGCTGCTATGTCAGTTGGTGCTACTATTAAGATCACTAATGCTGACGTAGGTCCTGCTACTGATGCTGTTGATGGTGCTATACCTACTAACTTTGTATTCGACGTGGTTTGCCAAGGCGTTGATCCTGATCCAACGATTATTATCCCAGGATCGGTGAATGACAACTCAATTGATGCAGATGCCATAAACTTGCTTGGTACGCTGCAACTTCAACCAGATGAGTCAGCTTGGGTTCGTGTTGATAGATTCGGTGCAAAAGTATTCAATACAGTAAGCACGAATCCGTTGGTAGAGGACAGTCAATTAGCAGGTGCTATCTATATCACATCAACGGACGACGTACCAGTTGATCAAGATGTATTTGTTCTCTTTAGCAGAGTTGGTGACAACCTAATTCAGCATCATCGTCATCAGAATCCAGATTCTAATGTATATGAAGAGAAAATTGAGATCGTAGCTGCTGCACCTGGTGCAGGTGAACTCCTAGGTCCTGTCCCTTCAGGGACAAACATTATTCTCCCATTTGACAGCAGAGACGCAAACAGTCCGCAAACCTATGTAGTAGGTGCTGGCTTCCTAGAGATGTATCTAAATGGCCAATATCTTACTCTAGGCGAAGACTGGTTAGAAGTTGGTCCAGTAGATTGCGAATCAAACAAGATTCAGATTAATCAAGAGCTTTTCCCTGGCGATCGACTCACTTTCCGAATCGATACCAACGGTGGTGTGTATTTTGCTTCTTCTGGTGGAGGTGGAGGCGGAAGCTCTTCGCTACAGGATGCTTATGAAGCAGGGCGAACTATCACTACTAACCCATCTCAACCAATTGTTATTGGTGGGCCTAGTGGTGAGAAGTTACTCGTTATCCAAGGCGATATTGATGTAACAGGTGTAATTGATCCTAAGGCTATCACCTTCACACCCCAAGTTTCTAATCCTCTAGGGATCTCAGATAGAGGGTTGTGGGTCAATACTTCAGATGAGCTTATCTTTGAGCGATCAGGTGGTGCATTAGTTAATCTAGTGCAAGATCTGTTATACAGAGATGGCTCCAAGCCTATGCTAGCTGACCTAAATATGAATAGCAATCAGCTAATAAATCTATCTGCTCCTGTAGATCCAGATAACGCAGTTACTAAAGGTTACGGTGATTCAACTTATTTATTTCAAGATGGTAGCACTCCATTCTCTGGCGATCAGAGCATGGATGGCAACAAGCTAACAGATCTAGGTGCACCTACTTTAGCAGGGGATGCCACTAGAAAATCATATGTAGATAGCGCCATCTCCACTCTCCAAGCTCTTGCTGCATCACTGTACTTGAGATTAGATGGTACAGTGCCTATGGCAGCTGACCTTGATATGGGGACAAACCAGATTATAAATCTCGGTAATCCTATATCAGCTCAAGATGCAGCTACGAAGAGTTACGTAGATGGCCTAGAAGCTGATCTTTTGAAGCTTGATGGCACTCGATCTATGACTGGTTCATTAGATCTAGATGGCAATGCTATAGTAAATGTTCTCGACCCTGTCAATGCACAAGATGCAGCTACAAAAGCATATGTTGATGCTCAGACTGCTCTATCAGGTGAAGGCAGCTTTGACAGCTACACTAACGCAGAAGCAACGACAATTCTTGCTGGTACTCTAGTTGTTGCTAGCAAAGTTAATCCAAAGCAGATCTTGAGAGCTAATGCATCAACTCTATCTGGCGTAGATAGCTTCATTGGTGTTGCGTATGAGAACATTGCTCCTGCAGCTCTTGGATTGGTTCAATTAACAGGTGAAGCTACTGTTATTCCTGCTTCTGGACTTACTGTTGGCGAAGAAGCTTATGTATCAACAACTTCTGGTCAAGCTACAGACAATGCACCTAGTGGAATTGGTGAAGTAGTTTATATCATCGGTGTAGCAACATCTGCAAATCGTGTTGTTCTTGCTCCTAGATTTAGTCTAGTAGTAGAAAATAATTACGAAGAAAAGATGACTATTGTTTCTGGTGCACCAGCAGACGACAATGAATTCACTGGTCCAGTAACTGCTGGTACTAATCTAACTCTTCCGCTAGATTCAAGAAATAGCAACGCAGCTCGTCAATACTTGGTGGGCAACGGGGATTTAGAACTGTACTTGAATGGTCAAAAGCTTCTTAAAGATGCTGACTACACAGAGATCGGAACTCTAGGGACATTGAGTTCGACAATTCAAATTGATCTAGATTTGGTCGTTGACGATGTACTGATTTTTAGAGATTCTTCCAGAAACATCAATATCTTCGCTAGTGGTGGTCCTGGTGCTTCTGCACTTAATGATCTAAGTGATGTAATAGTTTCTGCTCCAGCAAATGGCGATCTGCTAATCTTCAACTCTATCAGCTCCTCATTTGAGAACGTTGCCTCTCCTTTTGGTGAAGTAGATCAAGGTGCAAACATTGGCACTGGTGCTGGTGAAGTTTTTAAGCAGAAAATTGGTGATACTCTAGAATTCAGGAAGATCAGCGCAGGTCAAGATATCGCAGTATCTATAGTTGGAGACAATGTTCAAATCTCCTCTATTTCTGGTGCTAGTGCTTACTTCTTAGAAAATATCACTAATCTACAAGGTCAATCTACAATATACTCTGCTGCACCATACGGAATTCATCAAGATCGACTAGATGTTTATCGCAACGGCATCTTATTGATGAATTCTGCTACTGGCGGTTTGCCAGTGGATAGATATCTAGAAAAGAGCAGAAACAGCATTCAGCTAGACATGGCTGGTTTTGCCGAAACTAATGAAGTATTTACTCTCGTAAATAATGATTCTGTTGTTTATAAGATCACCATAACTGGTCAGATTGGCTCTGTCTTAAATATTCCTGCGTACATAATGGGCGACGACTCACTAAAAGTATTTAGAAATGGCCAGCTCATGAATACAGCAGGCTATGGCGATCCGCAAGATCAGTATTCAGAAACGTCATCTACCTCAATTACACTAGCGCAAAGTGCAGTAGCTGGCGAGATCTTTACAATCATTTCTGGCGATGCACCGTCTTTCAGAGAAGATAGAACTAGTATCATTGGGACTGTCATTTCTAGCTTGCCGACTTACAATGTTGGGTCAGGCGAAATGTTAGTATATCGTAATGGGATATTGATCTTCAACTCGCTTACTTTAGGTACGATTGAGCAGAGATATTCCGAGACTAGCTCTACTAGTATAACTCTGCAAGATGCAGCTGAATCAGCAGAAGTTTTTACTTTTATTAGCAAATAGAAGGGTTAGAGATGCCGATTTTTAATAAACAGCTCGAAAGTGCACCCAAAATACTAGAAGCATTGTTGACTGCACCTTCGACAGGGCCAGGTAATGGCGCATTCTTCACCAAAGACGTGGGTGGCGTAGTAGAAGGTTTCTACGTAGACTCAAATGGCGTAGAAGTCCAAATAACATCTAACGGCAATCTAATATTCCCAACTGCTGGTGAAGCCAACACTGCTTCTAGCTTAGGCACTGGCGAAGATATCTTTAAGCAAAAAACAGGGGTCAATCTAGAGTTTAGAAGTATTCGAGGCGATGGCTCAACTATTGCAGTTAGTACTATAGGCGATGACATCGTTATCAGTGCTCCAGCTTTAGGTGAAGACAATACAGCCTCTAACCTACCTGGTGGTACTGGCATTTTTGCCTCAAAAGTTGGTGTAGATCTGCAGTTCAAATCTTTGATTGCTGGTACTGACATCACCTTTGTAGAGGGTGCCAACACCATCACGATCAACGGATCTTCTAGCGGTGAAGCTAATACTGCATCAAACGTTGGTCTCGGAAACGAACTGTTTAAGAATAAATCTGGAGTAGATCTTCGTTTCAGAACACTTATTGCAGGTACTGGGATAACTCTCACGAATTCTATCTCTGGTGATGAGATCGTCGTCGCAGCAACAGGCAGTAGCGGATCTCCTATCACTATTAGAGATGAAGGCTCCATTGTTGAAACTTCTCTTACTGAGATTAACTTCACTGGTACTGGGGTTACTGCATCTCAAACAAGTCCTGGTGTAGTAAGTGTTGCTATTACTAGTGGAGGCGGACCAGGAACAGATGAACTGGTTAAGGTCTCATCGAATGATACTACTGGTAACTATCTACTCAATAAGCTAGTTGCTGGTACAAATATTACTTTGACTGAAAACAACAACGGCGGCAATGAGACGATCACGATCAGTGCTAGCGGTAGCTCAGCACCTTCTATCACAGTAGAAGACGAGGGAACTCCTCTAACTACTGCGGTTACTAAATTTAACTTCGTAGGTGCCGGAGTTACCGTCACTGAGCCAGTAGCTGATCAAATTACTGTTACAATTCATGGTGGTGGTGGTGGTGGTGGTGGTGGTGCATCAGTTAGCGACATCGCTTACGCAGTTAGCTGGAACGGAGATACTGCAACAGCGCCGTCCAAGAACGCAGTATACGACAAGATCGTTACGATGGATTCAGCTATCTCTGCCAATACGGCTAAAGTTTCAGCAGACGGCTCCATCAACACTCACTCTGATGTAACTGTCACTACTCCATCTAACGGGCAAGTGTTGACCTATCAATCAGGTCAGTGGATCAACGCTGCGTCTGCTGGCGGTGGATCGATAGCAGTAGAAGATGAAGGGTCAGAGATCGTAGCTTCTGCTGCTAGAATCAACTTCACTGGTGCTGGAGTTACTGCTAGCGATGCGGGTGGTGGAGAAGTTACGGTTACTATTGCAGGTGGCGGTTCAGCAGCCGTAGAAGCTGCTTTTATTACTGTACCTACTGGTGCATCTCTTTCTGCGCGCCTTGCAGCGGCTACTGGTGTTCCAGCAGGCTGGTCTCTTGTACTCGGTAACGATGGAACTGTTGATTCAGGTCTAACGACTGTCGGTGCAGCAGCAACTGATCTGGTTATAGTTCATGGTTCCGGCAAATCACCGGGATCGGTAAAAGTGATGAAAGATTTTGGTGGACTTGTAAGACAACAAGTTACTTATGACCCAAGTACTGGTGATATCTTAGAGGACAACTCTTACAACCAGATTCTACTAAAAGATATAGAAAGTGGGACTAAAGCGGGCACAGCAGAGTTTCATATTACGGTAATCATCCCACTGTAAGAGGTAATACATGTTGCCATCAGCTACCACAATAACAGCTTCGGCTGGAAGTACAGGCACTTACACAGCAACAGTACTGTTCTCTGATGCTGCAAAAGCACCTTTCGTCCGAGTAGGTGATGTTCTTAGAGATCGTCTCGGCAACGAATACAACATAACTGGTTGGGCGTCGTTCCCTAGCGATTTCTCTACCGGCACCTCAATGAACCTAACTTCAATTACTGCCGATATAGCACCGGCTACTTTCGGTGGTTTCGGTAATGCCTCAGTTTTTACTCCCGGGCAAATAGATGTTCGTCCAGCTGTTCAGTCCGCAGGACTGGTAAATACACAGACACTTAACAGTGGTCAGAACTTCTCATACAACCTTACATGCACCTGGTTTGATGCCGCTAAAGTATCTAATGCAACCGTTGGTGACCATGTTATGGACAGCTCTGGTAAGGTGTATGAGATAGTATCAACCAACAGCGGTGCCACCTCCATAGTGGCCGAAGAAGTAGTTAAAGAGGGTGTAACACCTAAGCTTGGTAGTGCAACTATATATCGACCTACTGCTGAACTATCTCTTTTCCAAGGTACTCCCGTATCTGACCCTGCTCGCACAGTAGTCAGAAATAGGGACGACTTTAACATAGATACTAGCCTGAAGTCTCTACAAGATCAGATTGACTCGCTATCTTCTGGAGGCTCTGGTTCAGTAGTTCAGTCTGACTTCTTGAATGATTCTGGATCAGCAATAGTAGCCTTCTCACCAGTCGCAGTAACTTCATCAGGAGGCATAAGCTCAGCAGACGTATCTTCTGAAGTAGATAGTCTAGCAGTAGTAGGAGTTACTACAGGGATAATAAACCATTCTACTTCCGGTCCAGTAGTTATGTCAGGTAGACTAGAGAACATAACTACTAGTGCAGCACTAAATAGTAAATTATTTATCTCTAGAGTCGGCGATCTTACAGAAGTAAAACCTAGCATAGGTGTTGGTAGTTTTGTAGAGGGCGATTTTGTTGTGGCAGTTGGTACTGTTGTTGAGAATGCCTCTAATCCTGCCAACAAGGACCTAATCGTAAACATTCAAGTTATAGGTCAACTATGATAGATCGAAAGATCAACGTCGAGAAGCTTACAGAAGAACAGTTAGCAAAAGCAGAAGCTGCTATATCAGAAAAGGTCAGAAACAAGATTGACTGGTTAGTTGATAGATGGAACCCAGTATTCTCTAAGAATAACCATAAATGTCGTGTAAAGATAGCTATAGGATATGAGAGTGAGATAACGCCAAGCTCTGATATCCAACTTGAGATCGATCCCACCTACGATTCTTCGGTAACGGAAAATCTAAAGAAAGATATTTTAGAGTCAATGATTGAATGTAATAAATTCCTTTCTAGATATGGTATAGTTTGCGATATGACTATGCTTACTGAGCCTGCTTAACTAAAAGTGCTTGATATAATCTCCTTGTTAGTACAATAGCCAACAAGGAGAAAAAAAATGGCTGATATTTCAAGGCTTTCACGCTTATTGAATGGCGTGCAGCGTCAAGTAGACATCTCTGCGAATACTCTAGTGGTAGATAATCTAAAAGTTAAGCTTGGCGGAGCCAACAGCTTTACCTTTAGTGGCACACTTACTAGTGATCGCACTATCTCTATGCCAGATGCCAACGTTGATTTGGCAGATATTGCTCTTAACACAGCTGCTCGTCACGCTGCTGTTACTCTCAATACTGATGATCCAACACAGCAAACGTTGAATCTAAGTGGTCAAGAGATTCAAGTAAATCTTGCAACTGCATCTACAGATGGTGCAATGTCTGCAGAAGACAAGAGTAAGTTGGATGGCATCGAAGCCGGTGCTACTGCTGATCAAATTGCTTCAGAAGTTCCATACACCAATACGACTTCTGGTTTGACAGCTAGCAATGTTCAGGCTGCTATTGATGAAGTAGAAGGCCGATTAGATACAGCAGAGTCAGACATTACTGCAGTAGAAGCAGATGTAGCGGATCTCGTTACACTCTCTGGTCTTGCTGCTAATTCAACTTCTCTTGGGATATTCTCAGGATCAACGATCCCTGATAACCAAACGATTAAGCAAGCTATACAAGCTCTAGAAACTGCTCACGAAGCTAATGCAGATCTTCTAGCTGGTTGGGAATGGCAGAATTCGTCTCTCGACTACATTACAGATAATACTCTTGCTCCACCAACTGAAGTATCAGGTGACCGATATGTATTGAGTGCAGCAGGTGGAACACCAAACGCAGCATGGGACGGTGCATCTGCCGGTGATATCGTTGAGTTTGACGGTTCTGTTTGGGTTGCTACTACTCCTACTGTAGGGATGATCATCTCAGTCGATGACGAGTCTACTTCACTTCGTCAGTGGTCAGGATCTGCTTGGGTTCAGAAGTTCTTCGAAAGTACAACTGCATCAACCGGCTTGACTAAAGTTGGCTTCGACATTCAATTAGCAGATGCTGCTACTAACGCCTCTGGTATCCAGGTTGCTAGTGGTGCTATCACTCTAGAAAACCTAAGTGCTTTCGATACTGGTGATCTTGCAGAAGGTACTAACCTATACTTCACAGAAGCTAGAGTTCTTGCTTCTATTCTTGCTGGTCTAGATGTTGCTACCAACGGTACAGTAGCAGCTACTGACAGTGTTCTAGAAGCCATTGGTAAGCTTGCTGCTAATCAGTCTGATCTAGTTACTCTCAGCGGTGTTGCTCAAGGTTCAGTAGATCTTGGTACATTTACTGGGACTACTATCGCTGATAACTCAGACATCAAGTCAGCTCTCCAAGCTCTCGAAACAGCAGTAGAAGAGATTGATACTTCTGCAGACCTTACTCATACTCAAGCAGACACTAATGACTGGACTGTTGCAGACGGATCAACAGTTGCTGCTCACTTGGATGAGTTGGCTGACCGTGTAACTTCTCTAGAAGGCGGAACTGCTGCACTTACCTCTGACGAGACTCCTAATGCTGCACTTGGATCAGGATTGCGAGCAGTTCGCTGGGCACAAGATGCTGAAACAGCAGGTCAGATTAGGAACGCAGACAATGATGCTTCTGTAACCGACAACTTCTATGTAGTTGGTGTTGTAAGCTCAGATAACTCTACTAATTCACAGACAATGTATCGCGCTGGTCTTATGCCTGCTGCGTCACATGGTCTTACTATTGGTAAACCATTCTATCTAGGTGCTGCTGGTGTTCTAACTTCTACTGCTCCAACTGCTGCTGATTCTGCAGTAGTAAAACTTGGTATCGTAAAAGATGCTAACACACTTGATATCCAAATTCAAGTGATGGGTGTTAACTAAGCATCCATTACCTAGTCTAGTTAGCGGTATAACTAGCTAGACTAGGTCTTATATGGAGTAGTAAGTATGGCAAAAGCACTTAGACTAATAAATGGTGTCCCTAGAATGGCAGAAGTTACTGGGGCAGACACTATCTATGATGAGACATTAGTAGTAGGTGTTGGTGGAATAACTACTGGTACACCAGTAAATTTGCCGAGTGGTAAGAGCTACTTCGGTTATGAGCTAGAAGTGTACTTAAACGGCCAGTTCTTGGAGCCTGGTATAGACTTCGAGATCGAGGGTACAGGAGATAGCCATACTCAAGTATCCTTCACGTTTGATCTAAACGAGAACGAGAGAGTACGGTTTAAGATAGATGCTTTTTAGTAGAAGTTTAGAAAATAGGGTTGAGGTAATAAATGACTAATACTAAGTTGGATGCACGTCAAGTAACCTATAGAGGTTCACTAGAAAACATATCTAGTTCTACAACTACAGAACTAGATAATCTACTAGTGTCTATTGACTCTAAGCTTCAGAGACCACTGCAGATGACTGCAGATGGTTCTGCCACTGTTACTCTATCAACTAGCACTTTTGCTAATCCAGAGACAGACTACAACACTGATCTCCCAACGATCAATGGAAACTATATCAACTTCATTAGTGGTACAGTAGCTTTCTCAGCTACTGATGGCGGAACTATCACAGTAAATCCGGGCAACAACGTAACACAGCCTAGCTTTGGTGGTCAGCCAATTATGCGAGTGGGCTTGTTCCTAGATGACACTGGCGAGATCCAGCTATCGTTTGGTACACCTGGTGCTAGTTTGCCTGCTTCTGGTCACCCAGATGACATCACTAGAACATTGCCTATTGGTTGGATTAAACTAGTCAACAACGGTAGCGGTGGTGTTAGCGTAATCAATCCATCTGATGTTTATATGTATGCTTCTTCTGGTGGAGGAGGCGGAGGTGGACTAGTAACTGAAACTCAGTCTACTAGTTTTACTGCAGAAGCAGGTAAGCATTACCTAGTAGATAGTTCTGGTGGACCTATTACAGTAACTTTGCCGGCTGGCGAAGAAGGTCTAGTAATTAGAATCTCAGATGAGAGTGGTACCGCGAACACTAACAATATCATATTAGACCCTGATGGTACTGATACTATCGAGGGCGACAATACATCTTTCATACTAGATGTCAATAACTCTTGGGTCCAATTAGCATTTACTGGTGGTGACTGGAACGTGGACGCTCCTTTCGTAGGTGCAGATAATTCGCTCCTATCGCTAAATGGCATCGTAGCAGCTGATTATCCAGCCCAAACCTTCGCAACCGGAACCACGGGCACAGACTTTAACATCTCCTCCACCGGAAGCACCCACACCTTCAACATCCCGGATGCTTCTGCCTCCAATCGAGGACTGGTGACAACCGGGGCCCAGACGATTGCTGGGGCCAAGACTTTTAGTTCTACTATTTCTGGAAGTATAGACGGTAATGCATCTACCGTAACTAATGGAGTATACACTACCGGAAATCAGACGATTGGTGGGGTTAAGACGTTCTCAACTTCTCCGCTGACTTTATCGGTATCATCAGGGGATGCGAATCTATTCTTACAATCAGGAGATGGGAATAGCGCTACATTAGTTTTTGGAGACCAATCTGATTCAACTAGGGGAAGCATAAACTATAGCTCAGCAGATGATATGATTTTCACGACAAATAACTTGTCTGAGAAAATGCGTATCACAAGCGCTGGCAACGTCGGCATCGGGACGGCGATTCCTAACGCTAAGCTTGAGGTTGAAGGAGAATTTAGAGTTAGAAGGTCGGCTGGCGCAATTTCCGAGTACCTAAGTATTGTGGTAAACGACGCTGGCCCTACCTTTTTATCATCCCAAGATGAAACAGATTGGGGTCAATTTATTTTCAAAACTGGAAGCACGTCTAGTTCTTCTAATAGTGCTGCATTTATTGTGATAAACAGTTCAGACAATGAAATATTTAAGGTAACATCGCCAGGAGCCGTCACGCTGGGGCCTGCGACTGGTGGGGGCTTAACTCACACTGTACAGTCAGGGGCAGCAACAGTACTTTCTGTTACCGCTGGCGCATCTAGTCAGGCAACGCTAGCAATAAACTCGGCTTCCTCTCAGGATGTCAACCTTCGCTGGCAGCAGAATGGTGTTAACCGCTGGAATATCTACCACAATAATAGTAATTCATCGCTAGGTTTCTACAACAATACAGCGGTTGCCGAGTTTGGCAGTATATCTAGCACAGGAGCCTGGACGCTGGGGGCGAGTACAAACACTCCTTACACAAGTTTTCATACTATGTATAAAAACATTTGTACCGGAACTCCTACCTCCACATCAGACAGCAATGGTGCCATTCAGTTGATGTCTAACGGCTTTATTGCCTCAGGAAGACAACCAACCAGGTTAAGCGGTCTGGGTGGTGTTGTAATGACTTTCTCTCCAAGAAATCTAGATACAAACGTCGCTTTGTCTGTAAACATGAATA
>Ga0208019_1000585_pt1 | contig 19731 bp, 24 predicted proteins | sample CB_VirMetaG_5_FD_184540 | JGI IMG/M metagenome (GOLD analysis project Ga0208019, IMG submission 184540) | Freshwater to marine saline gradient viral communities from Chesapeake Bay - CB_1508_1D Viral MetaG (SPAdes) (version 4) | ecosystem: Environmental > Aquatic > Marine > Coastal | place: USA...
CGTCGGCGCGGAGGTCGCGCACCCCGTCGATAGCGCGCCGCACAGGAGCAAAGGCAGGCTCACACTGGGGCGGGATAGGCACTCGGACACGGCGCAGTTCCTCCTTTAAGGCGGCGACCTGTTGCAGCCGCCTGCGTTCTTCGGCTAGGGCCTGATAGAGCAGTTGGCGGTTGATGGCGGCGTTGGCCCGCTCGGCGGTCACAGACGCCTCCAGATGGCCCTCAGAAGCCGCCAGACGGGCGTTTTCGGCCCGGAGGCTACCCACATGCCAGTACAGGGCCAGAACGGCGCACAGGGCCGCTATGAGCCCCACAGCGCGTGTTCCGTATTGGGCCGCCCATTTGGCTAGGTAGGCTTGGATCATGCGTTCCTCTGCATCGGAATAGCCAAGAAAAAAACTCGCAAAAACGACCGTGACTACTGCATCGCCATGAACCACTTCCAGATCCGGCGCACATAGGTGGTCGTTTCCTTGGAGTGGCGGCCCGTCACGCGAGGCAGGCAGGCCATGATGGGCTCGAACAGGGTGGGGTTCCCGCACTTGCGCTGGGCCTTGAGCAGGGAGCCGAAGCCGGCGTTGTAGCTCGCCTGGGCAAGTTTGAGCCGGTCCTCCTCAGGGCGGCGCGAGGACCAGCCCCGCCGCAGCCGCGCCATGTAGTAGGCCCCCCGGTCAATCGCCGCCTCGGCTACCGTAGGCGCCACCCCTTCATAGCGGGTCCCCCGCACCACCTCACGCCATGTGGCGGGCATGAACTGCGCCAACCCCGCCGCCCCTACCGGGCTCACCGCGTCAGGCTTCAGAAGGCTCTCCTGATACAGTTGGGCCTTCCAGAGCCGCCAGTCCACCCCAGGCAGGTATGTATGGGCGGCGGCTCTGATGTGGCGGTCGTAGCGGTCAGGGAAGGCGGCGGCTGGCGAGGCCATACACGCAATCGCGCATATCGCTAGGATATACGCTTTCGCGTTTCGGGAAACCGCGCTCAGGATAACGCCCAGCCAAGTAATACACACGCGCCCACAAACCTAAGGCCGAAGTACACGGCGGCGCAGGAGGGGTCGGCGGCGATGTCGCGCGCCACCTTGCCCATGTCCACGCCAACTGATTGGCTCATCAGCCGCAGCGACAGCCACAGCAGCGCTACCGCCGAAATGCCGCCAACCATCCGTAGAGCATAGCTCTGGATCAGGAAGTCTTCCATCAGCAGCCCCCCGAGATGAGCGCAAGGCTCAAGGCGATGCACAGCACCAGCAGGCACTTGGTCGAGGTGGAAGCGTCGTCCCACATGTCCAGCAGTTCGTCCTTGATTGCGTAGAGTACATCCATCAGTCTCTCTCCTTCACTAGGGTCTTGATTTCAGCCAAGGACTCAAGAATGGCGCGTTGGCGCTGATCCATCTGGGCGGCTTGGTAGCGTAGGTCTGCCGTGTTTGCTTTGAGGATGGCGACATCCTCCTTCAGTTGGTCCGAGACGTGTACGGACTCATCCATCACATGCTTCTGGATCTCGCTGGCGGCGCCGGCCAACGTAGTACGCATCTCGACGCCGCCAACAATGATCGAGAACAGCAGCATCGCGAGGCCAGAGATAGGCCCCCAGTAGTCGCGGAACAGGGTCTTCACCTTCGGGCTCACTGCGAGGCTCCCTTGGCCTGCCCCGTCGTGGGTGTCTTGCCACGAGCAATCGAACCAAGTTCCCGGTACATACTGGCGGGCATTGATTGAGGAATCTCGAAGATGTCGCCCTGCCCAACATTCGCGACGACTCGGGCCATAGCACGCGACCATGCCTGAGACTTCGGGCCAAACCTCGTGCCGGTCGTAACCGCCCTCAGGGTACGAGGGTCAGACATCACCTTCGCGATGCCGGATGCGGTCAAGAAGAAGCCCGCCGAATTGCGGATAGCCTTTTGCCACATCTTTTCCGAGCCGGCCACTACGGCGGTCGGAACAGAGAGGATGGCACCGGACTGCAAAACCTGCACAGCCATAGACCCGAAGGACTTGTTCTTCTTCTGGGCAAACGAAAGTGCCTTGCCGAACTCCTTCAGCCCCTCCCAACCAGCCTCACCGTACAGTTCCTTGCCGGCATCATCCCCAAAGGTGGACAACTGCCTAAGGAACGCATCGCCACTCAAGGCTGCCGTGTTCTTCTGGGTTGGCGCAAAGAGCAGTTCCTGAGTCTTCCAGGACTGAAGCGTCTTCCATGCTGGAGAATCCTCACCAAGAAACGAGCGCAGTTCACGGATTCCAGCTGAGTCGCGGTTGCCAACGACACGCTTGACCGCCGCCACTCCATCGCCGGCTTGGTCGATCTGGTCGATGATCTGGCGGAAGAACGTATGGCCGATGCCGTTGTAGTATTCCTTGGTCGCTTCCCCAGCCTCCCGCCATATACCCAAAGCACCCGGAGCATCTGCGGCAAGTTTTCCTTGGCGGCGCAGTTCGGTGTCAAACTCGTCCAAAGCAGACTCCATGCGCTTGGTCAGCGATGCGCGCAATTTGGTCGCTTGTCCAAGGTACTCGGGCTTGGGGTTGGTTGGGGAGGATGCCCCACTGATTACCTTGTCCAGCCTGGAACGAAGCCGTCGAACGTCGTCAAACGACGCCTTCTTCTTTGCCGATAGTATCCGGGCATCATTCAGAAGTCTTGACACTCCCTCCGGATCAAGCGCTCTGCCGAACTCGGCCTCGTATCGCGCCAGCCCCTTGAGCGCCCCCTCGACTCCCTCAAGATTGACGAGCCCTTTTTGGTTGCCAGTCAAGCGTACCTTCATCGCAGAACGGACTGGGGAGAACGTAGGACGAGTCAGGCCGAACCCCGCCGGGGCAGAACTCATTACTTCGCCCATGATGTCGTCGGTTGCCATGACCCCAGCAACGATCTCGTGGTAGGCTGACTGGTTGGCTCTAGCGGCGGCTTGGGCCGACTTGATGCCTGTAGACAGCAGCTCCGACATCGCCTCGTCCGACACACGGCCACCCAAGCGGTTCATCAGGATCTCTGCTGATTCGTTGAACAGCGTCTCCTGCATGGAGCGGCGTACTTGGATCGAACTGGTGCCAAACACGGCGTTCTCTGCGAGGTTCTGGAGGAAGTCGAAGGTCTTGCCTATGGTCACATCAGCCGGCAAAACAGGCGCTTCCCGAAGGGCCTTGATCTCCTCGGCAGTCCATCCGTCCTTGGCTAGGATCGGCGCAATGTCATCGACCATACTGCCAAGGAACTTGATGTGTTCCACTGCCCCAGGCAAGAGCCGCCCGGCGAGCTTGTTGGCGGCCTTGCCGAGAATCTTCGGAGCCCCCCACCCGATAGTCTCAGCAACACCCTGCACCCCAGCCTCCTCGGCAACCGCAGCAGGGTCAAGTTCCTTCCCCTGTAAGGCGTCACGGATGGTACGGCTCACCCCGCCAACAAGGGCGGCGGCGCCAACACCAAGCGCCGGATTGCCAGTGGCTCCAGTTACAGCCGTAGCCGCCGCTCCAGCGGCTATGTCGGGGCTGTACTGCACGCCAAGGTCTGCTGCCGTAGCCGCCCCCTCACCGAAAGGGACCGGCCCGCCAGCACCAGCCATCGAGAACGGCAAGAAGGCAATGGAACCCATCGCGTTGGAGATGCCTTGATTGAAAGCACTTGCTTGAGACTGGCGCTGGTCTTCCTGCGCCTTCACGTCAAACTGCGCCGCCAACTCCGGGTTGATGGCGCGCACCTTCTCAAGGGCCGTAGCAATGGCGGCGTCCAATTCGGCGTCGCTCTCAGGGATCTGCATATCCTCGGCCATCTACTTGGCCCCCTTCTGTTGCGCTTGAGCGGCTTCGAGCGTGGCGTTCAACTGCCGCAGTAGTTCAACCTTCTGGTCGCGGCTTGGCTGACTTGGCTCTGTAGGTGCAGGCTCAACCCCAGCAATCTGTCGCCCAGCATCGTTATAGGCGGCGATGATCTGCTCGGAAGTCGCAACGCTCAACCCATCTCCGAGCATCTGCTCAAGGTTGGCAACAGCCCGGTCTTGGATCTTCAGAAGCATCTGAGACTTGGCGTAGTAGGTAGTCGGGTCGTCCTCCACGTTGGGGAACGAATCAAGCAGCCACACCAACTCCTTCTCGCCACCAGCCACGCCCGTGATGAACTTGCGAAACTTCACGAACCCCTGGTTGGCCGCCAATTTGAAGCCGGCAAACTTGGCGGCAGTGTCATCCTCTGAAACTGTGCCAGTCACCCTAGACCGCAGACGGCCGACAGCAGCCTTGGCCTTTCCTACATAGCCAAGAAGGCTGGGATCGAAGGCGTTCAGCGACTGCTCAATGTCTTCCTGCACCTCGCGCGCTTGGATCAACTTCGACTGGAGGTTGGTCACGGTGGCTGTCGTAGCCTCCGAGCCTCCGATGTTCACCACGGTCTGGGGTCCACTCTCCTTGGCCTGATTGGCCTTGATGATGGACTTGGCGAAGGCGTCAAGCACCCCAGTGGGGTCGTTCTTCACCTTGAGCAGCCTTTCCGCAATCTCAGCCTGCTCGGGCGACATCACGTCCCTGAGGCTGCGGATCTGCTTCTTGGCGGCCCGGACCTTGGCCGCCTGCTCGGCCTTCCCCTTCTGGGTTCCAGCCTCGTTCTCAGCGATCTTCTGAGTGACCGCAAAGATGTTGTCCAGAGCCTTCTGCTGAAGTGGCGACCCAGGCGTGACAGCCTTGGCCAAAGCGACCTGCTGTCCAAGGTAGGAGTCGGGCTCAAATCCCATCTGCTCAAAGGCTGCGATGGCCGAGTTGTTGTCGCCCGCTGCGATGTCGCGCTTGGCTTGTTCGATCAGGCGCGTCTTGTCTACGTCAACATCGGCCTTGTACCGTGCGAGATCCTTGTCCAGCCCAAATTTGAAGGAGGCAACATCCTTTTCCTTGTCCGCTTGAATCTCAGCAGACGCTGCTGAAGCCCTGATGCTTTGGTCGGCGGCAAACGCTGACCGCTTCTGGCTCTCAAGCGTTTCGAGGCGGTTGGTCTGCCGCTTCGGAGCCTCCGCAAGGTCGCCCTGCACGACACCTTGCAGCGTGGCGTACCCCTGCCCCTTGGTCTGCTTGCGGGCAGTCTCGGGGTCCACACCGGAGGCGACAAGGGCGCGGCGGGCCTGGGCGCGGGCAAGGCGGTTCTGGCCGCCCTGCTGCATCAGAATCCGCTGTTCCTCCGCTGCACGGGATTGGGCTTCCTCGGGGCCAAGAACATCGCTGAGGATGCGCTGAGTGGCGGGGATGTTCTCGATCTGTTGGCGGGCCGACATGGCGTCGTCGCGCCCGAACAGGTCGCCGATGAGCCTCGTGACATCTGCCGCCGCTTGGATGCCCGCAATCTGCTGGCGGGATTTCTCGCGGCTGGCGATGTTGTCCAGCACGCCGGGGATCAGAAAGGCGGGCGCATTCTTGACGACCCCCTCAAGTCCCACGGACGACACGGCAAGGCCCAGTTTCTCAAGGAAGCCGGGCTCGTTCTTGGAGGCGGCCATTAGCTTCCCAAGCCCCAACTAGAACTGGAGGATTGCTGACCAGCCGGCGTAATCAGTTGCAGGATGCGCTGGAACTGCTGGTCCTGAATCGCCTGATTGGACTCCTGCAAGAAGTCTACCGTGGCGCGGCTCTCAAGGCCGCTGCCCGTCAGGCCACGGTTGGCGAACTGGCGGTCCATAAGCTGCAACCCGGCCTGCTGCTGGCGCTCCTCGCCCGCGATGGGTTGGCCACCAAGCACCCTCTCGAAGATGCCGCCCGGCGCGAAGATACGCCCAGCCTGCTCCTTCTGGCCGGGGAAATACTCCACCTTGCCCTTGGACTTGCTTTGGTTGTAGGCGCGGGCCTCTACCGGAACGCCAAAGCGGCCACGCTCGTCGTCGCCATTCTCGAAAGCCTCGAATCTACTGTGTCTGTTCATCGTACTCACCCAATTCCAAGCCGCTGTAGAATGTCAACGACCTTGTTGATGTCCCCACCGCCGCCATATGGGTTGTATGCCCGAGTCGGTAGAACCTGCTGCGGCATCGGCTGTCCCTGCTGGTTCTTGTCCGAGGTGAACAAATCCTTCTCGACGCCACGGGCAACAAAGTCTGCGAAGTCCGTGGAGTTCTTGTACTCGCCATAGAGTTGCCCAACACGGTTCTGGGAGAAGAACTTGTTCTGCGCGATGTCCTGTACTGAGGAGGCTGCACCCTTGGCCGCTGAAGCAATCTCTCTCGGAATAGAGGAGAAAGACGACCCGCCAGCTACACCAGTTTGCCCAACGGCACCAGACATAACCTCCTTAGAGGCAAGGCCGCCAGCAGACTGTACGGCGGCGGCGCCTGTCTTAGCGGCCTGGGAGACCATCTTAGCTCCAGTCGCGCCGACGCTACTACCAGCACTAAACAAACTCCCCAAATTGTTGGGTATCCGAATCCTAGCCTGTAGCCACCCACCACGATTCATAGGTCGATCTCCATGATGTACCCCTCAAGGCGCGCTCCCATGCGGGTGTAGTAGTCCTTGAGGCAGTAGCCGCTGTCCTCGCCCCTCGCGTGAAACATTCCAATCTCTGCGCTGCTGGTCTGCGCCAGTGCGTAGATGGTACGGAACATGGCGGCCATGACACCGGAGCCGCGCCATTCAGGCAGGACAAAGGCTCGGTCGCCAATGCCAATGCTCTTGTCCTTCAGCAAGTCGTAGTAGAGGAAGAACTCGATGATCCCCACCGGAGTCCCATCGACCCACGCGACGACCAAGGTGCGCTCGGGGTCAACGGCAACCGAGTAGAAGTGCTTCGCCCACTCCTCCTTGTCGAGTTCCGTACCCGTGTTCTCAAGCCGCCATGCCTTGTGAAGCTCGTACCAAGCCTCGATCTGGTCCGGCGTCTTCCCCACCCATACGTCTACCTGTGGCACAAACTCCTCCTTGAGAGCTAGATGGCTCATGGCAACCTCGGCGCGATGTAGTCGGCGATGTCTTGGCGGCAGGCGTCCGTGTTGCAGTGAAGCGCCCACACGTCGTCCCATGCCTGCCACTCGGACAGCGTCATGGCCGCTCGCACGTCGATGTAGGGGATGGAGCCGGCGCGGATCAATTCAGCCACAGCCTCGGTGTAGTCCTCATGGTCGAGGGTAATCCCGCGCGTCGTGGGGGCGTGCAGCGGGGTGGCCAGGATGCAGGTCGCGCCTGTCGCCTCCACCAGACCACATAGCGTCTCCAGCCGCAAATAGGAGCCGAGTGCAGAGTTGTCGCTGAGGTTGTACGGGTCGTTCACCGTGAGGTCGATGAACACCGCGTCACCAGTCCCGATGCTGTAGGTGGACAGGTCGGTGGATAGCGCGGAGGTTGCAGACGTGTCCCGGCCGGGCGTGCAACGCTGGATGTGCGTCCAATCCGTGCGCTGCGCCGCGACCTTAGTGGGCCACGTCGGGTTGCTTGGGTAGCCGCTAAAGCAGCGGGAGTCCCCGAAGGTCATCCACGTCCCAGCCATGGCCGGGGTGGCGATCAGGAGTAGAGCGAGTGCGAGTTTCTTCATGTCGTGCGGCCTCTCCAAGTCATAGATACGTTCGTGAATCCGGTTGAGCCTGTGTCGACTACGCCAATGAACATGATGTCCCCAGCGGTTACGGCGAGCGTGGATGCGGAATAGGTCGTCACGCCGGCTGAGGTGGTGGTAGTGCTAATCTGAGTCGCCTGTGTCACGTTGCGGATGCGTACAGTGATCGTCCCGGCAGGGGTGGCTTGAATCCAGAAGCCGAACCACTCGATGACGCCGGTAAACGGGGCGGCCATGTAGAGCACCGTGGAGAAGATGCTGCCGCCAGCGAGCGACCCCATGAACGGGAAGAACTTCTCGGTGGTGTTGATGGTGATGCCGGGCGTATAACTGCCACCGACAACGTACTGCCCGGTGCAGCTCGACAGCACCCCGCTCGCAGGCGTCCCGAGCGTAGGCGTCACCAGCGTCGGGCTCGTGGCCCGTACCAACCCGCCGGTGCCCGTGCTACTCGCGCCCCCCAGCGTGTTCACCATGTCGGCCACGGTGGAGTCGTCCAGTACCGTGCGAGCCGCTGCCGTCAGCGTCGTGGTCGCGGCTGTCCCCGCGCCTGTGAAATACGGCAGGGCATCGGCGGCGCTCGTCAGGCCGGCAAGGGCGGCAAGCTCCGCGTCGTATGCCTGCACGTTGGTGCCGATGACCAACCCCAGCGTCGCACGCTGGTCAGCTGCGCTTGCGTCGTCAAGCAGCGCCAGTCCAGCGGTAGTCAACGTCGTACCCTGCAACGAAAGATCGCCATCAGCCGCGATGGCGAGGTCGAAGCCGCTGCCAGCCTCCGTCTGGAGCGTCACAGTCGTTCCCGACTCGTTCAGGGCGAACTCGGCGCGCTTGGTCCCAGAGCCGTTGAACAGCCCGTACAGCCCGGTGTTGTCCAGCACGAATACGTCCTTGGCGTAGAGAGCGTCCCACCAACCGCCCAAGGCGCTGCCGAGGGTTGGGGAACCGCTGGCACTAGGCAGGATGGTCTTGCTGTAGTCTACATCGAGGACGCCGGCCAGTGTTAGGAACCCCTCCTCACCGGCGGTAGCTGTGCTGTCATACCCGAAGCGAAGGACTTCGCTCAAGGTGTTGGAACCAGCAGCGTCCATCACGTCCCAGCGTAGGTAGCCGTCGCGGATGGATGCCGTGCCGTTCACGGGGACAAACGTTGCGTGGGCGCCTTCATAGTATGTCTGGCCCGTTGATGGTTGGAGCCAGCACAGTTGAGCGCCAAACGGTGACGTGGATTCATCTAGCCGAACAGCAATCGAGCGCTTTTCCCCGGTACTCGACCGGGGCATGAAAAAGACTTGTGATTTCTGGTTCGCAACATCTGTCCACTGACCACCCATGACAGCGACGAATCGATTGGCCGACTCGCTGCCTCCGCCACTGTTCGGGAGCATCAATTCGATCGCGTTCGTGTGACCCGTGACTGCTGCGGTGTTGTTTTCCGAGACTGCAAGGCCGCGAAATGAACAGTAGTACGCCGATGTAGTCGCAACACGAGAACACGCCTGCACGGGCGTACCATAGATAGCCGTACCTGGGGATGAGTCGAGTGACCCAATGAACATGGTGGCCATGTCCGATCCCGTCGCCGCATTGGCTTTCTGAAGGAAGCCCGAACGCCGATGAGAACCCAGGATGATTGCGCTGTCGGTGTCCTCGTCGGGATTAGCTACAAGCCATAGGTTGTCACCAGCCGCGTCACCACCTTGGATCACCGTGCTTCCGCTAGAAGTCAGAGTCGCACGACTGCCATACGGGAATAGCGTGACACCTCCCGTTGCTTGACTTCCAGCCGACGCCCCACTAACCCCACCAGAGATTGTTTCGCTTAAAGTGTGGAATGTGCCGGAAGGATTGGTGACTATGAGCGCCCTAGTTCCGATAAACTCATTGTACAGATCATACACGACCGTTGCGGTGTCGCCTGACACACTTCCGGTAATTGTCTCGCCAGCCGTATATGGAGCGCCAGTAATGCTGTTCAGGTAAATTACGGACAACACATCGGTAGACACAAAGCCGCTGCCAGACCCGGACTGGCTAATTGTCGCAGCGTTACTACTGACAGTAATACTTATACCAACGCCAGCCGTCAGGACGCGCTCGTTCGTAAGCGTCGCATCCCCAGAAGTTGTCACGAAATTCGCATCGATTGGCGCATAATCGCCAGACGCCTGCCGCTTCGTAAGGGCATCATTCTGAAGCACCGCATCCCCAACATTGGCAATGCGGCGGCCCTGCATTGAAACTACAGAGCCTAGTTCTTGGCGGCCAATGCCCTTGCCCTCCAGCAAGCGCACCCGCCGCTCAAGATCCATGATGTCCCTATCCTTCGGCATCTTCCTTCTTGGCTTCCTCTAGATCCTTTTGGAGTTTCTGTATCATGGCCTGCTGATCGCCCATCACGTCATATAGACGCTTGCCTGCCTGCATGATAGAGATGACATCATCACTAGTCACTGATCGTGTCCTCCAAGATGCGCTGGGCCGCCTGTAGCAAAAGCAGGGCCTTCTGAGAATCTCCCTGGTTTAACTTCTCAAGGGCAGCTTCCTGTACTGCCGCTGCGTGCCTAACCGTTACCTGCTGTGACATATGTCCTCCTATGGAAGTCCTAGTTCTTCGTACTCAAAACCCACCCCGTACAGAGCCCTGTCGGCAGTGGCCGATGACGAGACGGATACATTGAACGTCTCGCACTTCATGGTCGGCGGCACCTTCTGCACATGGCGCTGCCTACCAGCGGTGGAGCGCGTGAAGGAGAAGGTGCGAGCGGTGCCGCCGTGGTCGGCGGTCAACGTGACGGTCGTTGACGCGCCGCCCAAATCTGCATCCAAAACAACCGAGCAAATCTGCACAGCGAGATCGTTGTCGCCAAGGGCGTAGTCTTTGGTCTTCACAGCCCAGTCAATGGCGGCAGCATTATCGGCTGTACCCGTGTCCATCTGGTAGACGTAGCCGCTGGCATCGCCGCCAATCAGGATGTTGCCCTTCACCTCCTTGGCGACCCAAGTGAGCGTATCCACCTTGGTCGAAAACTTGGGGTTGCCAGGGTCTTGGAAGTCCATGAACAGCACGCGGTCGTTGGCCGAATCCTTGCCGTAGGTCATCCACACACGGTCACGGTGCGACGCCATGCGGGCACTGCTCATAAAGTCCGGGTTGATGTAGTCCTCGTGTGTACTGTCGAAGAACAGGTCTTCGATTGGGAAGGACACCTCGGTGATCTGGTTACCCTGGAGCAGGTACAGGCCACTCTTGGCGAGGAACAGGTGGACCCCATTGGCAAGCGACGCCACCGCCCACTCGGCCGCCAGGCCAACGTCGCCCTCGACCTTGACAAGCCGAGCGTCCGTCGGGCTGATGCCGACCTGCTCGAAGATGTAGATGCCACTGTCTGTGTAGCAGGCGACCGAATTGTCGGTGAACGGCTCTACAGCAAGTAGGGTGTCGCCGGACTGGCGGCCAATCGGGACCGAGTAGTAGATGGGCCAATGCTCAGGCTGAGCCGCCTTGCTGAACCGCAGGTTATTTCCCTCGATGCCGAAGATCGTTTCCTTGAGGAACCTGACGTGCTTGAGGCCAGTAGGCGGCGGGTCGTGGTCGGTCCAGTCCGCCAACGCGCCAAGGTTGGTCATCACCACCTCAGGATCTTCGCCGGCCGCCAAGCGATTGTTTTTGAGCCGGATGCGGTCGAACTTGTTCTGAAGCGTCGTAGACGGCTGGTATGTCTGGCCACGCCGGAATGTGTTATACAATCCAGGTTGCGGGGCGCGAGGAGCGTCCGTAATGGTGGCACTGGGCGACTGCGTGCCATCAGCGTCTTCCGCCAACTTTGCAGCATCGTCATAGGTCGTGGTCGAGTTGTCTTCGACCGACGCCAGATAGAAGAAATCAGAACTGTCTGGGTACGTCCGGTAGATACGTCGCTCGGTCGTCCCTGTTGGTCCTAGCCCGACAGTAATGCGTATTGCGTCGTGAACAGACTGGTCTACGTCTCCAGATCCATCATCAGCAACAACAACGCTTACCGGGTCGCTGAAGTTGCTCTCCGCTACGCCGTTGTAGAACGTGTAGACATACTGGTACGTCCCATCTGCAAAGCCTGCCGTCGCGAGCGCACCACCAGCGCCAGTGCCCGCAGCTGTAGGATCACTAGCTGGCGCGGACAATCCCCATCCTGCCATGGCAGTTCCATCCCATCGTTTGAGGTTGCTCCCGTCTGTGAGATAGACGTATCCGTTGTAGGAAACTGCTGAAAGGACTCCGCTGCTGCTCCATCCTGTGGCAATGCTTGTCGTATCCTCGTAAATCGTGGTGGCGGCCTTGGAAATGCGTGCCACAGTCCCATCGGACTTCAGAAGCTCGCCAGTACCAAGGACGGCACCGGAAAGCGCAGAGCCATACAGAGCAGTGCGGCCACGAGCCGACTGAATCGAACCAAGCGTATCGTAGCGACACCCGCGAGCGCGTGTCACCTGATCGTCTTGGATCGAAGCCGGCTCAGCCTTCGTATTGAGGCCGCCGCCCAGTCTGTATGATCGGTAAGCCATAATCAGGAAGCAGGGAACCAGTCGAACGAAGTCGCATATGTAAGACCTACGACCTGCCCAGTCTCAAGCATTGGATAGCCGCTATGCAGGTACGTCTTGCCAAAATAGGGGGCAAGCTCAGCAAGAGCCGCCTCCACATTGGTGGCCGTGAAGTAGTTTGCGACATCACGAATCGGGATATGCGTTGCGCCAATTTTGACTAGGGACTGAGTGCCGCCAGTAGACGTAGACCGGGTAAAGGACTGATCCGCAGTCGCACCAGCATCCTCAAAGGCTACGTCCTCCTTGGCAATTAGCCCCTTGGTTACAGTGATTGTGTTAGCCATAGTACCTCGGGTAGTTGCTGGGAAGCTGAGCGGAACCCATACCGCGCGGTCGCGCCAAGGCTCCTCGGTCGTTCATGTAGTGCGTTCGCTCGGGCGTCCGATTGGATACCGTCACGCGAAGCCGGGTGATGTAGTCCTCGGCCATCTGCCCATACAGGTCAGACAACCCCTCATTTCCGCCCTCCGTCTCGTTGAGGAGGTATTCTTTGGCGGCCTGGAAGGCGATGGCGAGGTGAGCCCAAGAGGGCATGGCGGGTGAATCATCGTCGTCGTCCGCCAACTCCTCTGGGTCCACCTTGTACCAGACTTCGAGGTTATCCTCCAAGAAATCGAAGTCGATCATCACCCCAAACTCAGAACTGAAGTCGTAGACTGGCGAGCCATCTGCCGTAACGGCCTTCACGACGATGCCGTAGTCCTCGTCTGTGTGGTCTGGGTTGTTCGTCGTATCGGCGGCGAAGGTGTAGGTGTTGGTGCCGTCAGTGATGTACGCCATCGTCCCGAGTTCGCTCTGGTCTGAGTCCTCGAATCCAATGAACTCGAATGAAACTGTTCCTGAGTCGATGTCTGTGGAGAGAAACCCATCAGGGAAAACACGAAGTTCCGTCGATGAGACTACAAGAATATTGGCTGTGGTGGCATCAAAAGTCCCCGTAGGTGCTTCGTCAAGCCCCGTAGCTGTCCAGGCGGTGATGTAGCCATTGCGTGACGATGCCACTGTGCCGAACGGATGCGATGTCACATTGACCGTGATATACTGGCTAGCAAGCGTAATCAGTACAGTTCCAGCCACAGTCCACGAGTCACCATCCATCACCGCCCCCGCCCCGTTGGTGTCAGGGTTCTTGTACAACCGGATGGCGTTGTTGTTTTCGCGGTCGGTGACGTAGCGGTCCACCTGCCCCGAGCGCGTCTCCCAGTACTGGTCGATGGCGTCCATCTCCAGGGCGCTGTGCGGCCAAATGCGCTCCCCGTCGTAGGCAACACGGATGATCTTGCCGGCGTCGTCAGGCAGCGTGTACTCGGCGGTCCCGCTCACCACGCGCGCCACATGGATCTTCTCGATGGCGCCCGTCATACGGGCAATCTCACGGTAGGCGTCGTTCAGCAGGCGGCCGGCGGTCGCCGCCGTCACGTTGACCAGCGACGAGGAATCCTCGCCAATCAGGTCGTAGAACTTGGCCTTGAGTTCACCTAGCGTCATGGGGTGGCCCCCGTAGGCCAAGCCCGCCCGATGTGGTTGGCCTTCTCGTGTTCACGTTGGCTGAAGGTCGCTAGTTCCCGCACAGCCTTGGTGAATTTACGCATCCAGTGGATGACCTTACCGTGCTTCTCCTTGCCACCAAAGCGGGCGAGGTAGCGGGCGGCGGCGTAGTCCGCCAAGTAGCGGTGCCACCGCTGAGCAATGTCAGGCTCGTCCGAGTCCGCCGCCATGCTCGTCTCACCAGGGTCTTGGTAGTAGTAGACGAGGTAGTCCTCAGAGGCGGCGCTGGGCACCGGCAGCAGCCACAACTCGTTAGTGTTGAACACCATGTAGTTCGTGGCGTGGTCAGAAGGCGACTCCCGCCAGTTGCGGCGGTACTCGTCCAGATCCCGCTGGTCAAACGGATAGACCTTGGTACGGGGGGAGCTACGGAAGACGGCAAGCACAGCAACGCAGTCAGACGGCAGGTCGTAGTTGGGCACCTTCGCCAACGTGGTGATCATGGTCGAGGCTACCAGCGACTTCGACCAGATGGCCGCCTGCCGGTTGGCTTCGTTCAGATACTCGTTGAGCGTGGAGTCCAGCGCGAGCGCCGTCTGCTCCGTTGCGTCAATCCCGAGCCGGTCGTAGGCCCGGTCCCGTAGCTCCGATAGGGTCAATCAGGCGACCGGCAGGCCGATGTTCCCGCTGGTGACGGCGCCGTTGCCGATGGCGAAGCGGTCCTCGAAGTCGATCACGTCGATGCCCTGTACCACCTTGTCGGTGCTGTAGGAGTTGCCGGTGATGGTGTCCACCGGCTCAAGCGAGAACGTGGTGCCCTTACCTACTGGGAAGGAACATCGTTGCCATCCAGACGACTTGATGCCGCCATCAGGCGTGGTCACAAAGATTTCTCGGCGCGTGGTTGCAATGTCAGACATTCTCTACCCTCTTGAAGACCATCGCGTTGGGCCTGATCCATTCGCAGGCACCACCGTACAGGTCACGTTGAATGGCGGCGGTGCGCTCTTTGTCCAGTGTCCAGCCGCGCTCTCGGAAAGCCTCTACCCACCAGTGGTGCTGGCGGGCGTTGATGTGCAGGCGAGTAGGAGTCTCGTCTGCGGTGAAGAAGATCCAGTCCCGTGCCCCTGCAACCAGAGCGTCGAGCAGAGCATCAGAACGCTCAGGCTTGATATGCTCGGCAACCTCGATGCAGGTCACAAGGTCATACGTCCTGTGTGGCCGCCACCCGTCCGTAGCGTCCGCAATCTCGATGACGCACTTGGCACGGTCACTCATCAGGGCCTGAGCCTCGCGCTCCAACTCCACACCCCGCACCGACTTGTCCCTGTCGATCAACTCGTCCACAAGGAAGCCCTGAGCCGAGCCGACATCCAGCACGGTGTCGAACTCGAAGTGGCGGCAGATGGCGTCCGCTACCTGCTTGTAGGAGTCGCGGAACGACTCACGCGCCGCGAACTCCTTGTACCCCATGCGGTGGGCATCCTTTGTCTGCGGTCGCACAATGTCGTGCTCGTTGATCTGGTGGCCGAGGACCACGTTGGTGTTCAGCCACGTCTGGAGGCCAAGGATCTCCTTGGCACGCAGGCAGAAGTGGATGTCCAGCCCATACTTGGAGTCAGGGATGAACGTCACGCGCGCCTGCTTGTCTGGGTACGGCCACCAGAAGGGCTGATCCAGGAAGTCGAATACCCACATGTCTACCCAGGTGCAGCCGCCACCACTGGCGTCCACGGGCGAGGGCTCGACCGGCAACTCATCGAACGTGTAGAACTCGCAGTGCCCGCTGTCGTCCACATGCAGTACCGTGGGGAACACGTTCTCCTTCCCACGCTGCATACCGATGGCGGTCTGGATCGGCTTCTCAAGGTCGTAGAAGTGGTCCAGCATGTCTGGGCAGTCCGAGACGATGTGGTCGTCGTCCACCATCAGCAGGAAGTCCGCGCCCATCTCCCGAGCCTCTTGGATCAGGTAGTTGCGCGCCCGGTACTGCTCACGGCGCGACGCCACGCCGAAGTAGATCTCGAACTTGTCCGCGTAGCGCTTGCCAAGCTGCATCGACCACAAGACCCACGAGATGAGGACTTCGGGCGACACTGAGCCAAAGGCCACAACGCCGATGAAGATGCGTGGCTTGCGGCCGGCGAAACGCTCGCTGTACGGCGTCGTGGCGATCTTAGGCAGCGTCATGGACATTGGGCTTGTCACTCCAATTCTCAGGGTCCACGACATAGCCGTCGGCCACCAATTCCTCCATCTCAGAATCCGTAACGCTGAAAGCCACACCAAAACGGCGGCCATGACACACAGGGCACCCACCTTCCGTGATGGACTTGTGCGTCACCGCCTTTTGGCAATACTGGCAGCGAAAGATCGTATCCTGCCGAAACGCCATACCTACCTCCCAAGGGACACGGGGAGAGGGGCCGAAACCCCCCTCCCCGGCTGTGGGGCTACAGAGCCCGGATGAACACCTTCTTGGCGGCGGCGGCAGTCGTAGTGTAGGACTGGCCGGCGACAAGGAAAGCCGGGTTCGCGTCGTGCAGGTTGGTAGCGGCAGCCTTCGCAACGGTGAAGGCACCGTTCTGCGCGATCAGCTGATCGCCGGCCGCCACGTCCGTAGCCCCGGCGACGAGGCAGTCCGTGTTGTGGCCGTAGACCTGCACCAGCCCGTAGGCACCAGCAGCGATGCTGGTATCCGCGACCACGCCCGCGACGTGCGGGAGCAGAGCCGTGGTGGGCTGGGTGACGCCAACGCCGTCGGCGTCGGTGGTATAGTCAAAAGCAACCACCTGACCGACGGTGATGGCCGCCGTCGAGTAGCTGTTCTTGACCACGATGAAGACCTTCTCGGGGTCGCTTCTGTTGATGCGTTGGAAATGCAACGTTTAATTCTCCTTATCTTTCGCGTACTTACGAAGACTACTTCTACAAGTACTCGTCAGATTGCTACGACGTGATCGACGCGCTGATGCTGTTCAGCACACCCTGCTTGCGACGGTTGGTCGTGATAAGCTGGGCGTAGAGCATCACCAGAGCGGACTTGGCGTCCTGGTCCTGGGCCGTCATGAACGGCCGGTTGATCATGTCGGTCTGGCTGTCGACCACGAACTCCATGAAACGGCTGTTGATGAAGTAGGCGGTGCCCTCGGTGGGCGAGCCACCATCAACGGTGCTCAGTTCGGAGTTGGCGGCGTCGGGGACTCGCTCGTCCCACACCATGTTCGCGCCACTCACGCGCACGGTGTCGAAGCCAAGGTCGATCAGGCGCTGGTCGCCAACTTGGACACGGACAAGGCTATCAAACGCAGCCTCATACGTCTCATAGGTCGTCTGGTCAGCAATCACCAGATCAGGACCGCCACCCGGACCCTTCGAGCAGTCGTTGTACATGGTACGCAGTTCCTTCTTCAGCCCGGCGAAGGTCGTCGCGCTGGAGGCGGTGGACTGCGGTTCCCAGTACGTCTCTGCCGAGGCGTCGATGCCGCCAAGGGTAGAGCCCGTAGCAACGGGGATGATCTGCGGGATCGAGTGGATGTCCTTGCCTCCGTTGCCGGCGGTGAAGGCGCCAAGGAACTGGCGGTTCATCTCGTCAGCAAAGGCGGCCTGGAGGTTTTCCACCTTGGACCGAAGCAGGTTGAAGATCTGGCTCGCACCAGAGTTCTTGCGCTCCTCGATGCGCGAGATAGTCACGTTGCCCACGATCTGCTTCCAGTCGTAGAGGGCGGCAGTCTCAGTGTCCTGGGGGACAATGCTGATGACCTCGTAGCCCGAGTACGACTTCACAGTATCGTTGAGCGAGCGCGTGACCGTTCGCTGAATCCGAGCGCCGCCATTCTCCATCGTCTTGCGGCCGTTCATGTGGAACCAGGCCCACACAACGTTGTCGCGAGAGATGTTGTCGTAGATGGCAGGGCGGACGTTATTCAGCGTCGCGCTGAGAAGCGAGTCGTAAGTAACGGTGTCGCTAGTAGACGCCATGCTCGCTATTCTCCTTTGAGAACAGCCCTATTCATGCGGCGGGGTCGAGTCCGTGTTCCCTCATGGCGGCGGCGATGCCATCCCCGATGTTGCTGTAGCGTCTCGGGGGCGGCGAACTGGCGCCATTGAGCGTAGGACGCGAAATGCCGGACTGCGGGCTGTTCTGGTATCGTTTCAAAGCCTCGCGCGCACCTTCCTCACGAGCCGCCTTGCGGATAGCCTCGATGTCCTGCTCCTGCGTAGCAGACGCCCCACCAGAGACGGACTTCACAACGCTCCAGAAGACCTTGGGGTCTTGCGGAAGGTTGCCGCCCAACTGATCCTTGACCTGAAGCATCACGTCACGGTGCTGGGCAATCTCGTCCTCACTGATGGAGTCGAAGAACTGCTTGTAGGACTGGGCCATCTGAGCCTGCGCCATTTGGGCCTGTTCGGCCTCGTTCTGGCGGTTGGCGTACTCGATGATTCTGTCGGCGCGGTCGGCTAGCCAACGGTCGAAAGCATCGGCGTATTCCTCGAACTCCTCGGGAAGAATCTTCGGGGCACCTTCGAAGGCAGCAGAGAACTTCAGTCCCTCCTCGCTTTGTCCGGTCGCAGTCACCTCTTGGCGCTCCTGCATCCGTCCTTCCAGGCGAGCGAGACGCTCTTGCATCTCGGACTCCAAGGAGCGACGCTCCTCGGACAACTTCTGCATCTTCTTGGTAAACGAAGCCTGCATCTTACGCTCAATTTCCTTGAGTCGCTCGATACCACTTTCGTCAAGCCCCGCCGTATCCTCCTCAGACAGGAAGCTGGCGGAATCGGTCCCGTTGCCGGGGGTTTGCTCAACAGCCGGTTCTCCTTCGGAGTCCTGCACTGCGGTCGTCCCGGTATCCTGCTGGGGGCTGGAACCTGCGGACTGGGGGGTCGTAGAAGCACTGTCCGGGAAATACGGGTTCTTTCCCAGCGTGGCCGAAGCCTTGCCCGTGATTACCTCGGAAGCCTCTTCTACGGAAAACTGGTCTGACATCTCTCCTCCTCAGCCGCTAACCGTCACGGGTTGGCGGCGTCTATGTTCACGGCGCTCACGAGCCTTGTCACTGGGCTCACGAACGCACAGGTTGTACTCCTTCATCAGTCGGTCGCGATGGCGGCGCGAGGTGATTACAGTGCCCTTGTCGGTCGAGCCGGTGGGCACCATGTTCTCGTCAAAGTAGTCGCCATCCCAACCCTGGATCACAGGAGCCGTGATGATGGATCGAGCAGACTTTCCACATGTCAGACATGCCGTCGTGTCGGGCTTTTCCGACATCTGGAAAAAATGCTCGTGGATGTGTCCGTTGATGCACTGGTAGTCGTAAGCCGGCATTACGCAGCCCTCCCCATGCGCTCAGCGACCTGCCTAAAGTCAGGCCCCTGCTGCCCAGGGCCGCCGTTGGGCTGCCCCTGTTGCCCAGCCGGCGTCTGCTGCTCGGCCTGGAGCATCTGCTGGCCGATCTGGACAAGCTCATCCAGCATCCGGTTGTCGCGGATCTCGAAGGTCTGGAACAGGCGGTCCATGAGGAACCGGCTCGCCATGATGAGCGGGTTCTGGGCCAGTGTCACCATGAGTTGAGAAAGCTGCTGGCGCTCAACCGCCGTGGTGCGCGGAAGCATCGAACCAACCTCGATGCCAACCTCGAACTCGCCTTCAAGCATCTGCGGGTTGATGATGCCCTGGAAATCCCACGGGTCTTGGGAGTCAGGGTCGCCAATGGCAACCCACTCCTCCTCGGAAGCATAGACTTGGCCCGCCTGGAGCATCTTGCGGCCAATGTCACGGATGAAGTCATGTACGATGTTGTTGCGGCGGTCGTTCTCCCGTACCTGCGAACGGCTCTCCATGATCGAGGCCGCCGTAGCCGACTCGCTCTCAGCAACCCCACGCTGCTCAAAGCCTTGGCCGGCCACTTCGTTGAAGTCGTTGTTTAGCACAAAGAAGTGGTCACGGTTGACGGGGTCCATCGGCGCCATCGGCACAGGAGCCAACCCAGACAGGTTGGTCACGGTGGACACCGACATGTCGCCGCCGTTCTTGAAGTGATCCAGTTCCGTCTCGTCCTCGAACGTGCCCTCAAGCTGGATGTACTTGCGGTCAGAGCGGCGGGCGTGGGTCAGAAGGCGCGTGCGAG
>Ga0208019_1000587_pt1 | contig 19671 bp, 29 predicted proteins | sample CB_VirMetaG_5_FD_184540 | JGI IMG/M metagenome (GOLD analysis project Ga0208019, IMG submission 184540) | Freshwater to marine saline gradient viral communities from Chesapeake Bay - CB_1508_1D Viral MetaG (SPAdes) (version 4) | ecosystem: Environmental > Aquatic > Marine > Coastal | place: USA...
AGTATATAAAAAAAACAGAGAGTGCATCCTTAGTGGTGCTCGGATTGTGTATGTATATTATGAGTAGTTTTTAGTGTTTATAGTGGGAAACGGTGTAGGGTAGTGTTATTGGGTGTATCTAGCGCCCACACGTGTTAACACACTAACTACCCCACCGTCAGGAAACTAACACAAAAAAGACACAAAGTTGCCCCTATGTGTGCGAATATACTTGACTTTTCCTAATTGGTCGTGCTATAATAATAGCATGATTGAATGGGATTATATAAAGGACAAGGACGAGGGAGAAACTTGGTTTACCGAATGGCACGACATAGGGCGACTAGTCCTGATAAAAAAAACACAGGACGGCGAGTATACGTTAATCGTGGGCACCACTAGGGATGCAGAGTATATAAAAAAAACAGATACGCTGCCCGATGCACAAGCGAAAGCAATCAGGTATATGATGCTCGTGCGTAATGGGGTGGACAAGGATAGACTTAAATGGAAAATATAGAGAAGTACTCCAGAGCATTAATCTGGTATAAGTATACCCTAACAGACCTTACTCTAGCTGTAGGGATGACTGTTCTATATATGTTTATAGTTTTTGGTGCACTCGCATATAGTTGAAATCATTAAAGAAATACGATTTATTGAAAAATAATTTGATTTGTTTGTTTCGATTTGGTTTAATGGATTCAGAAGTTGAGGCGAAAAACAAAACAGAAAGGACAACGCCATGATTAACCCAATCCCTAAAAACGGTATGTTTGCTGCTCTTAGCGCTAATGATGTTGCTAACATCATCAATGGTATACCAGAGAAGTACCGAAGCGCAGCGTACCTTATCTACTTCGGTACTGTTAACATGTGCTCAGAGCATGTTGACGCCACCATTAAAGCATATACTCACTCTAGCTTTGCCGAAGGCGTTAAGAGTGCATTCCAACCGATTGTGCCTGCTCACAGGGACGCTAAAGAGTATCCAGTCGTAACTGACTGATATCATTAGGGTTTTACGATTTTTGAAAAAAGATTTGCTTTGTTGGTTTGGTTTTGGTTTAATGGTTTCAGTTGGCGAGGTTGACCAACACAAACAAACGAAAGGCATTTGCAATGACTAACACTACCTCTAAGAACAAACTGTTTGTTACCCTGAACACTAATGATGTTGTTAGCATCGTTGCTGGTCTACCAGCGGAATTCCAGAGCACTGCTCTCAGCGTCTTGACACGTTCTGAAGGCGTTAAGACTCCAGAGTTCTGGGTTCGTTTAGACCCTAATGTAAACTCACGTAATCATTAAGGAATTACGATTTATTAATTTTTTACTTGCGAACGTTTAAACCTTTAACTATAGTTTAGAAGTGGTCAAGGGGACCACAACTAATAACAACCTCGAAAGGGAAACATTATGAACAACCGATTCAAAGTAGCTGCAGCGGGTAACCGATTCGTAATCGTCGACACCGTTAAGAATGTAACAGTTAAGGATAGTCTATGTCATAACTTTCCAACCGCTAACGTGATTGCTAGGTCGATGAATAAAAACACCCGTATCATCGGGTAATCATTAGGGTTTTACGATTTATTAATTTTTATTTGACTTAGTAACCTCGATTTAGTACCTTATAAGAGTGGACAGGGGGTCCACACTTTAACAACTACCTTGAAAGGGTAACATTATGAGCAATTCAGGCAACGTAGCAAACTTCAGTGATATGACCGAGATGAACGACATCGAGGCACAGATGGCTGCACTCAAGGCACGTGCTGCTGAACTCAAGGCACGTAACAAGAACAAGATTTCGATGAAGGTATCGACTAAAGGCGCTATCTCTATCTACGGTCTACAACGAATGCCTGTTACTCTGTATGCTGAGCAGTGGGAGCGAATCATCGATATTTGCAAGTCTGGTGACCTCGGCACGTTCATTGCGGATAACGAGGCAACGTTAACCCGCAAGGGCAATGCCCCTAAGACCGAGGCAGCGCCAATCACTGCCAAGGCGCCGAAGCAAAAGGCATCTAAGAAGTCGGGCCCGACTGATGCTGACCTTGCCAAGATTGAGGCACTCAACAAACGAGTCGCCAAGATGCCTGCTAGTGATTTATTCGAAGATTAATAATTAAATAAAGTTTCATAAAGGGGTTGCACTAGTGACCCCTTTCCCCTATACTCTAAGAGTAGTCGATGGTGACTACCACTACTGAAAGGTTCTTTATGAACACTGTTACTTCTTACCAAGACCTCCTCGACCGTGACCACGCTGCCCTCGTTGCTGAGTGCAAGCGCATCGACGACGAACTCGTTGATGAACTCGTCGCCACTGCTATTGCGACAATCGAGCGCAATGCTCGACGCCATGTCGCCTCGGCGCGTCGCTTCGAACGCGAGCAGGAAGATGCGCTGTGGGGTATGTCCATGCCTGTGGCGCGTGACGTCATCATGGGTTGGTAGCGCTTCGAGCGCTTGGCGTTGCGCTCATCGATTCGAGCGTTAACGCCTCCCCCCTCCCCCCCTCCGGCATACTAGGTCCGGCGGGCGCAGCGCGCCCCGCCGCCGCCCTAATACGTGCGTTATATCGCCAGGAAAAATTTGACAGATTTAAGAACTCTAATGATATACTTACTATACGAACACCCACAGGAGCATCATAATGAAACTATCGAATAACACAATCAATAAAACAAAGGGTATCCTCAAAGAAAGAATGGCAGTAAAAGAAAATTTCACTAGAATGGACGCACTTCAAGGAAGCAATGAAATGGAGACCGCTTTCGCAGCAGTTAACTTGGAAACTTTAACCAGAATTGCAATGCCTTACTTAGATGAAGAGGAAAAAGGTATCTTAAAAGACGAGTTGCTTAAAATCGTTATGTTGATTCCAGATGCAGAACTTGAAGATATCTACGACGAAGTCGTTGCAAACATCAAAAAGTAACCCCCCAAAAAAATACAAAAATAAAATTCCCCAGATTTTAAAACTACTTAACATATGGAAGAAGCACATACCATATGGCACCAAATCACATCTATATTAGGAGTCAAGCAGTGCACCAGCACCCAAATGCTTGGCATCTGCTTAGAGTTTTGGGTCGGTGCAGGGGTTGCTATAGGGTTTATCAAGATAAAGTCTCTAATGGCAATTAAAAGGGAATTTGAACTACTTAAGGAAGGCAAGCGAAAAAAAGAGAAAAAGAAAGGAAAGAAAAAATAAATGGACCAAACCCTTGCATCAAATCCCGAACAAATAATTTATGCAACAGAAATGGTTGTTACAAGTCTTGTGGGGCATTACGGGTGGATGTTATTGGCAGCGATGCTTGTTTTATTTGGAAAAAATGTCGCTTCCAATTGGCTTGGGGGCATCTTGTTTATGTATGGGCACGATTTTGATGTAGATGATATTGTTTATCTTGGTGGTGAAAAAAAAGCTCGCATTATAAGGCAAACACCAACGAAAACAGTATTCCATATAATGGATACAAACAGAAAACTTATTGTGCCAAACACAGAATTGTATAACTTAAAAATTGAAAAACCAATGCCTGCGGCAGTGGAGAACCCAGAGGAAACCAAAAAATGAAAAAAATAGTATCGATAATTGTGGCAATTGCAACTTTGATTGGGGCATGCTGGTCCTGCGGACCAGCAATTATAAACAAGTATGCAAAGAAAAACCAAAACGTTAGTGAAAAGCAATGGAACGAAATAAAGTATGCAGCAATGTTGAGTGACTTAACATATAAAGACGAAGAAGTGATTAAAGGGGAACTTCCAGATGCTTGGACATATGAATTGCCAAAACAACAATCAAGAATAATCCTTATAACAAATCACATAAAGCAAGAGCACTGGCTCGCTATTCGAGGCACAGCAAACAAACATAACGCTATTATGGATGCAGAATACATAAAAGTTAAAGACTCAAAACTAAAGATTAATGTGCACAAAGGGTTCCATGACCTTGCGCACGCTGCTTGGGTGCAGTTTTCACAGCGAATGGTGCCCCACTATCAAATAAAGGTTACAGGGCACTCCTTGGGCGGTGCTGCCGCTGTTATTGTTGGTATGTACTTTAAGGTTGATGGCGGTGATGTTGCAAAAATAATAACTTTTGGGCAACCAAAGGTTACAAATGAAAAGGGTTGCAAAAAGTTTTGGGATTTGCCACTAATACGAATTGTTGATAATAAAGATATTGTGCCGCTCGTGCCACCCCTCACGCTGTTAAGTTTTATTGGTGGACAGTATCGTCACTTAGGGGAAGAAATTATTTTGCACAAAGGAAGTTGGTTATGGTTGTCAAAACATGATGCAAATAGAGTACTTGTCTCAGGTACCTGGTCAAACCTTCTTAGCGAGTCTGTAGAAGACCACTATATGAAAAACTATATTAATCGCCTTAACAGCATTCCTTAAACATAGAAAAAGTATTCTAACCAAACTAGTTAAAGCATGCTAAGGTTATTAACATTAATGCTGATACTATCGTGTAGCAGCGCCACACAAAATCCAAACACAACGTTAACCGTAGATTACTACGGTATAAGAGAGTCAGCAGTAGGATTGGGATGGGACAACCCACTTAATGTAGAACGCCTCTTCCTGGGCGAATCTCGCCCTCTGGTGGTTATATTTGCAGAGATTAACCACAAAGAAACAAAGCACCTAATCGATGAAATCATTCTTAAGGGTTGGAAAGACAAAGTTTGGATAATCGACAAAGACAACCCAACCTCAAAACTAATAGAAACTTTAATGCACGCTGGCAATAAATATCCAGTATTGGCATATGAAGGTCAAAGCGGTGTTAAGATTAAAGCACAAGGCAATAAAGCAATTATAGACTTCCTAAAAAAGTACGGCAACTTCCTACTAGACATCAAAGAAAGACAATACTATTAATTCACACAATCGTCACACAACTTTAACAGGAATAGGGTTTAATTATCCTACTCTATTAATGTGAGGTTTAATGGTTGTGGATATTCTTTACCCTTTCCTGGGTATTGTGTTTAGTAGTGTTGCTGTTCTTAATAATGATGCGGTGCAAACATTAGGCACCTTTATGTCGTCAAACAAATCTATTTCGTGGCAAAAGTTGTGGTTAATGGCGGCAAGCATTTTAACAATAACCATTACTTGGGGATGGTTTCAAAATAACGGCGATATTAGTTTTGGTCGTTTAGATAAAATACCTTATACCCCTATTCAATGGTATCATGTTGCTGCCCCCGCCGTGTTATTGGTTCTTACACGAATCGGCATACCTGTCTCTACAACGTTTTTAGTTTTATCAACATTTAGTGTTGGTGTTATGTTTGAAAAAATGCTTATAAAAAGTATGCTTGGGTACGCTTTATCTGCGTTGGTAGCATATGGTATTTGGTTTGGATTAGCAAAAATTCTCGACGAAAAATCGGAGGTACCTGCGGAACAGAAAAAATATTGGCGCTTTTTGCAATGGATTTCAACCGGGTTTCTTTGGTTTACCTGGATTACTCACGACATTGCTAACATTGCTGTCTTTTTACCAAGAAAAATTGGCGTCGAAATTTTGATTCCCGTTCTTGCGCTCCTTGTTGCCGTGCTTGCTTTTATGTTCCGCTCAGGAGGTGGAAAGATTCAGAATGTTGTTTCAAAGAAAACTTCCACTGCTTATGTCAGGTCTGCCACAATAATTGACTTTGTTTATGCCACCATCTTGCTAATCTTTAAAGAATGGTCAAATATCCCTATGTCAACAACTTGGGTGTTTGTTGGATTGTTGTGTGGGCGAGAACTTGCAATTGCAAACTGGCAGAATGAAAAAGTAAAGCAAATACTTCCCATGATTGCAAAAGACTTTCTTAAAGCAATGACGGGGTTGGCAATTTCTGTTATTATAGTTTTGTTGGTTAAATCTTTTTAGGAGAGTTGACCTGGTACTCTTAACTTGCTCATGTCGATATCTTGAATGGTAATTGTTCTTTCTTCATCACCACCATCGATAGCGACATCATAAACCTGTCCTGGTTCTATTACATCTACAATCTCTGCAACCTCACCAGTAATAAGTTCTACTTGTGCTCCTGGTTTAAGTGTCATCATTGCTGCGAGACGCGGGTCCATTGTTTCGTTAAGAAAATATCTTGGGTTAGTCTTCTTTTTGTTCTGTCCTGTAAATCTTGGCATTACTTGCCCTCCTTTATTTGTATTAATTATACCCCATTTCTTTCTTCAGTATGTTATAATTATAGCGAAATGAGAAATATAAAAAACCTGATTGGTAACACACCACTAGTAAAAATTAATGATAATCTTTATGGCAAACTAGAAACATACAATCCTGCTGGTTCTGTTAAAGACCGCATGATTTCTTACGTTGTACAAAAAGACCTACTTTACGGCAAGATTAATAAGGACAGCATATTCTGTGATGCAACAAGCGGAAATACTGGTATTGCTTTAAGTATGGCAGCAGCAAGCATGGGACTGTCGTGTGTTATATTTATGCCAAAAAATATGTCGGAAGAACGACGACAAATGATGAAAATATATGGAGCAAAGATTATTGATGCACCTAACGATGATTTTACGGGTGCAATCGCGATGAGGGATGCTTATCTTGCTGCAAATCGAAATGCTTGGTCTCCGCTGCAGTTTAGCAACAGAAGAAACGTGGAATGCCACTTTATGACAACTGGACCCGAAATACACAAACAAGTTGTTTCGCTCAAGAAACCTTGGGAAGCATTTATTCACGGGTCTGGCACTGGTGGTACAATCGAAGGAATCAGAAGGTATATCAAATATCACAATTTAAACACAAAAGTTTGCATGGTTCAACCTGAAGAGTCTCCTCACGGTATTCAAGGCATCGCTGACGGTAAGGAATTCCTGGCAAGAGATTCAGATATGGATGAAATTTTAAAAGTTAAAACAGAGGACGCTATTGAAAGGTCTAGGCGTTTTGCAAGGGAAACTGGTTTGTTGGTTGGGATAAGTGCCGGAGCAAACATAGTAGCATCTGAAAGGTGGATTCAAGAAAATAATCCAACCGGAAATGTTATAACAATGCTTTGCGACCGAGGCGAAAGATATATGTCAATATACGGCAATAAATAACTATTTACTGTACAAACTGACCAAACAGGGGTATATTTGCAAATGCAAAGAGAAATGCAAAATTGGAGAAAACACCTTTTAACTGAGGATGTTAAAAACCAAATCATAAACGACCTAATCACGCTTCTAGAGTCAGAGGACCTAGATGAAGGTATTATGGACCGTCTACTTCCTTATGTACTGGCAGGCGGTGCTGCTTTGGGCGGTATGGCAGGTAAAGCAGAAGCAAAACCTATATCCCAAGATGTTGCCGCCAAGAGAATTGTAAAGGTTTTAAATAATAAAAATATTAAAGACAAAAGTGGTTTGGATGTTCAGTTCTATGATTTTGATAGTGGCATTCAGGATGTTGCTAAACAAATCTCTATCTTATCTAAAACTGTCCCCGACAAAGATGAGGGTGATATGATAGATATTGTTACTAATGGTATCGAAACAAATTATAAGAATAAAATACCAAAAGATATTACCTTTGATACTGCAGAAGATGCCGTTAAACAAGTTATATCTAAAATAAAAAAGAAACAAAAACAAAGAAATATGAAAGGTGCCTTAAAATTTAAAACTGGTGATTCTAGAATGGCAGCAATCAACAGTTTGAATGGTATTGCTGCTGACCTTATGCAAAATAAGAATCCTGACAAGTCTCAATCTCGATTTATTAAAGATTTAAAAATCGCAAGAGATGCTGGGACAGTATCAAAAAAAGAGTTTAATCAAATAAAAAATATTTTAACAGGAGATGGAAAAATGTCCAACATGGTTATTTCTATTTCTGACATCTTAAATAAGGGGAATAAACAATGAAACTATTACTAGAAAATTTTAAAAAGAATATGAAAGAAAACTTTAGAGGTCCAACTGATGACCCTAGTTTTTCTGACCCAGGAGCAGGAGAACCAGAAGGTTTTGAAGAATTAAGTGATATGGTCACTAACATTCTTGATTCTCTTGACAACGGTAACCCTGCTACGCTTCCTAATGGAGATATCCTTACACTTGATTCAGAATCAGGACAATATTTGTTAGACGACGAAGTATTTGCTAATGATTACGATGAAGCTGAAAATAAACTTCTTAGAATGCTTGAACCAATGAGCGAAGAAGTTGGAAACCTTCAGGGAATGGCTGCTTCTGCACAGAAAAAAATGGAGATGCCAGTAGTTACAAGAACTTTAGATATTGTTGCAAAGAAACTGCAAAATGCTCCTGCTCAACAAAAAGTAGAATTTATTATTTCTATGGCAGCAAAAATTGGTATTGAACCTGAAGAACTTCAAAGTTTGATGTCAAGAGTTAAAAGTACTACATCCAAAACTGTAAAATCCGCTTCACAAGAACCATCTGAAGAAATTTAAAAAATAATATTTGACTTTTTCCTTAAAATATGATATGCTATAAAGCATGGATATAGCATTAGGAATGATGATTGGTTGTTTCATTAGTATTATTTCTATTTTCTTTACTATGAATCATATTATAAATCAAGATAAAAAGAAAAATGAACCTGCTCATTATGACCTAGAGATTAAATCTAAAGGAAATTATGTTAAAGGTACCCTCTATTTAAAGAAGAGGAGAGATAGGTTCCATGCTTCAAGATAAAAACTGGCATACTGGTTCTAACCTTCCAATTGAATTTTCCAATATTAAAGAAATTATTTCTGATTATGTTGTTAAAGGAGCAAGAATCTACATTGGTTCTGATTCTTTTATTTCTCAAAAGAGAGTTTGTTTTGCATCTACTATATGTCTTCATGGTCCAAGTATTGGTGGAAGGTATTTCTTCTTCAGAGACTTTCTTCCAAAGTCTCACTATTTTGGACTTGCAACAAGAATCACAGAAGAAACTAGAAGGTCAATTGAACTTGCTGAAATTTTGATGTCAGAATGCTCGATTGACCCACAAGACATAGAACTTCACCTAGATGTTTCGCCATTCCAAGCAAATAATGGCACTTCCAGGTTCTCTGAGATGTTGAAAGGTTATGTTATAGGGTTCGGATTGGAATGCAAACTTAAACCTAATGCTTGGGCAGGTCAAACTATAGCGGATAAACACTCAAAATGAAAGATTTAAACCATATATGTTATAATGTAACCTTTGATAGTCTAATAGAAAACTATGTTCAAACAAATTATACACTTGATACAGTGGTTGTAGTACACAATCCAAACAGATACAAGCATATTTTAAAAGAACTAAACCTTTATTTTGACGAAGTGGAAGTATTTTTTGACAAAATTATGATTATTTTGGTTGAAAACATCATAGATGGAATAGAACTTATAAGAAATGTTAATCCTCACAGCGGTCCAGTGTGCTCTCTCTGGGTGGAAGGTCAGTTTTTTACAGATAACATTGAGGACAATCTGTCAAAAGGTATCTAATTAAGGTTGATATGACAAATTTTAATAGAAAATGGAGAACTTTTCTCGACGAAGCAGAACTAAACACATCAGGACTGATGATTCAAAGCGGTCTTCATCCAAAATTTTGGTTTCGAAGAGAACTCGACCCTAAAGTTAGGCGAAAATTATTAAAAATAGCAGAAGACGTGGCACAAAGTTTGGAAATTTCTGAGTTTATTGACGATATTGTTATCACTGGGTCGATTGCAGCGTACAACTGGCACAATCTTTCTGATATTGACCTTCACATACTTCTTGATTTTAGTAAGGTTGATAAAAATAGAGGACTTGTAAAGAAATATCTTGACTCTCAGAAAACTTTATGGAACAAAAATCATGATATTATGATTAATGACCACGAAGTTGAGATTTATTTTCAAGAAACAGACGAACCTCACGAAACGTTAGGCATGTATTCAGTGTTATCTGGTGTCTGGATTAAGAAACCTGTAAAAGAAAAGGTTGAGATGGATGTTGTCGCGGCAGAAAAGAAGGCAGATACGATAAATAATGAAATTGAAACGCTTCAAAACCTTTTTGCAAAGAAAAAATACCGTTTGGTGTATGGATTAGCGGAAAAACTAAGAGGCAAAATCAAAATCATGCGTCAAAGTGGACTTGCAAAGGAAGGAATCTATTCTCCAGAGAACTTGGCGTTTAAAATCTTGAGAAATAATGGAATTTTAGAAATTTTATCAACACTTAAGTCGCTTTCATATGATAAACTAATGTCAAGCAGTGACGTAAAGATAAAAATAGGATAAAAAACAGGTATTTTAAGGCGTTTTAAATATATTTGCGATAAAGTGTTTATGTTTGTAATAAAAGTCCCTTAAATCGCAAAACTCGACCTCTAAAACTAGCAAAATACCTTTACTAACACTTACAAATCTTCCTATTTACCACTGTAAGGAGAAAATAAGCATGCCTTGGAAAAGAATTGGTAAATGTGTGTTCAAAACAACAAAATCAGGTGAGAAAAAAGAAAAACAGGGTTGCTCTGACTCTGTCCCGATGGCAAAAAAGTATTTAAAAGCGCTTTATGCTAATGCAGATGACGTTTCTGAGCAAGTTAATGGATATTTGGATGAAATTGTCTTATCTGAAGCGAAATTTAAAGATGTTAAAGCAAAATATGCTCAATATGACGACATGGTCGATGGCACAAGAGATGAAATCAAGAAAAAGATAGGTGATAAAGGTGTTTCTAAGTATCTTCTTTATGTAATGAGAGAAGTACATAGAATGTTCGACGAACCAGAAACAGAGGATGACGTTCTTGATGAACAAGAATTTATGATACCTGTTATCGACAATCTTATCGACATGATAGAAAAATATGAGAAAAACATCTCGCGCATAGACCAAAAAGATATCTATAAACTGAATGCTGGCGAATTAGAGAAGTTAGTTGATAACCTTGGCAAGAGTTCAACTCAACAAAAGAAAGAAACCAAAGGAAAGATTCATAAAGAGTCTGTTCTTATCTATCATGACGATGATATACTTGCAGTAAGACCTTTAACAACAGATGCATCAAATTATTATGGTATGGGTACCAGATGGTGTATTTCTGCTACTGAGTGTGAAAACTTTTTTGACCAATACACTATTGATGGCAAAGCATTTGTTATGCTTATGTTGAAAAACAATCAAAGGTCATCTGATGATGTTATAAAATCAAAATTTGGCAAAGTGGCACTAGAATATAATTCTGATGGCGTATATATTAGAGCATGGGACTCTCCAGATGTCACAATGGACTTAAAAAAACTAACTTATGCAATGTCTGTTAACATGTATGACGAAGTGGTGAAAGATGATAGGTTGCTGAATGTAAAACGACTACTAAACGACATAATTGACAAAGGTAGTGAAAATATTGTTAAACAACCAACACCACATCCAATGTTAAAGGTTGCAGATAGGGTAAGAGAGATGAAAAAAGATATGGAAAGCAAATTAAAAGATGCTTTCCTCATATTGGACCCTTTTGACCAAGGGGTTAACTATTTTACCACTTTTTACATTCCTCTTCCTGATAATTTCAAACCAAAGTCTCCAAAAGAAGAGATGGAGCATATGCGGGCATTTCGTATGCGTGCTATAAAAATATTAGATGCTTACATGGTAGGTGAATACCCATCTTATAGTGATATCGTCAAGGACGAGGAAAAAGGAAGGTATATAATTCGTATGGATTTCTCCGGAGAAATAGTTAAGGACGAGCAGGATTATGCAAAACACTTAGGCAGAATGATGACACTGCAGCAAAACTTCAAAAATATAACAAAAAACGTTGAAAAATTCTTTGCATCGTTAGGATATTTTCAAGACGATGAGAAAAGGAAAGCAGCAAGCGACAAACTTGCAAAGATTGACGCTGCGGATGGTACAGACCCAGTAAATGAAGTCAATGACTACTTTAAAGAACTACTTAAAACAGAACTTGACCGCAGGATTGAAAAAATGACCATCGAGGAGTGGTTGGACCCGGATATGCCTGCTCCATGGGATGATGACTACGAGGATAAAAAATGAATTTAGAAAAGTTAAGAGAACTAGTAAAAGAAGCGTGCGATGCCTGTGATGCACAGCAATCACACTCTCATCAAGAATTTACCAGCAAAGGAGAACCGTCTGGTGGTAGTATGGCAAGAACTGACCTTGTTACCATTGCAAAAGATGCACAAGAACTTGTAAACATGTTTGGTGACGATACAGAACTAGACGACTGGGTTGAGGCAAAAATCACAAAAGCAGCGGACTACCTAAACTCTGTTAAAAAATACATTGGCGGTCAGATTGCTCGTCAGCACGGTGGAATGATGGAAGAGCAGACAGAGATTGAACCCATCGAAGAAGAAAGAGAAGTATATCTTCACCTTGAAGATGCAACCTATGATGACGGCGAAATGGTCGAAGAAGACTTCGAGTTCTGGGATGATGTTGTTACAGAAGCAGAATATCAAGGCAGGAAAGTAACTCTTAACAAACCAATGCGCGGTGATGTTAAAAAGTTCAAGGTCTTTGTAAAAGACCCTAGTACTGGCAATGTCAAGAAGGTCAACTTTGGTGACCCCAATATGAGAATCAAAAAGTCTAATCCTAAGAGAAGAAAATCTTTTAGAGCACGACATAATTGTGACAACCCTGGTCCAAAGACCAAAGCAAGGTATTGGTCCTGCAGGAAGTGGTAGAATGAATCGCTTGATTGAAAAATGGTCTGAAAAGTACAAGAAATCGATTAATTGCGATAACCCGAAAGGATTTTCACAAAAAGCACACTGTGCGGGTAGAAAAAAGAACGAATCCTTAACTATTGAAGAAATAATCAAAATTATCGATGAAGAAATCGAAGCATTTGTTAACGAAAGATGCCAAAAGGGTTACAAAACACACCCAACCAGAAAAACCAAAAAGATGTTTGGTCGAACTTACAGAAATTGCGTCAAAGCAGAAGAAGGTAAAGACCCTGCAAAAGGCACCGGCAAAAAACCAAAAGGTTCGGGACGTCGACTTTATACAGATGAAAATCCCAATGATACAGTCTCTGTAAAGTTTAGTTCAGTGTCTGATATACAAGATACATTTTCTAAGGCAAGTTTTAAAAACAAGTCTCATAAGAGGCAATCACAAATAATTAATCTAGTGCACCAAAGAGTTCGAGCAGCATATAACAATGCAAAAGACCCAGAAACTAAAGCACGATTAAAAAAAGCATTTAGTTATGCTAAAAAAAGAAAAGAGGCATCTAAAGAAAAAACAAAAAGGATGAGAAAAAATGACTAACGAAGAAATTGACCAAATCATTGATGAAGAGATTAATAAGTTCTTAGAAGAAAAGAAAGACGCTTGTTACCACAAGGTTAAATCTAGATATAAAGTATGGCCATCAGCATATGCTTCCGGTGCTCTAGTTAAGTGTCGTAAAGTTGGTGCAAAGAACTGGGGTAACAAGAGTAAAAAGAAATGACTAACGAAGAACTAGACCAAATCATCGATGAAGAGATAGAAGCATTTCTCGAAGAAAGAAAGTTGACTAAGAAACCCTCTTCTGAAACCAGTCTTCGTGATTGGTTCAAAAGAAAAGGTGCGAAAGGCAAAAAAGGCGGTTGGGTCGATTGTAACACTTGTCGCAAAGATAAAGAGACCGGTCGTATGAAATGCTCTGCTTGTGGCAGAAGCACTGGTGAAAAAAGGTCAAAATATCCTTCATGTCGCCCAACTCCATCTGCTTGCGGAGAGCGGTCTTCTAATTGGGGCAAAAAATCAAAATCAGGTAAAAAAGGGTGATATAATAACTCTGTTCTAACAAAGGAGTTAAAATGTTAGCAGATGTTATTGTAGACCTTCAGTATGGCGACTGTGGTAAAGGTAAAATCGCCAGTCATCTCTGTAAAATTAACGACTACACTCATGTTGTAAGATATAACGGCGGATGCAATGCAGGTCATACAATCTATCACAACGGTCAGAAGTTAATCACTCACCATATTCCTTGCGGTGTTTTGCATGGTATTAAATCAATTATTGGTCCAGGTTGTGTACTGAATATAGACCAGTTTTTCAAAGAAATAAAAGAATTAGAAGATGCCGGTATTGATACTAGTGGTTTAATCAAGGTTGCCAGTAATGTTCATATCATCACGGACTTTCATATGGCACAAGATAGGAAAGATTCAGAAATCGGTACAACAAAACGAGGTAACGGTCCTGCATATCGTGATAAATATGCAAGAAAAGGTATGATTGCTCTTGATGTTCCTGACTTAGCACCATTTATTATCGATATGTACGAGGAGTTGCACAACAATGAAGAATTTGATGAAGTTAAAATCCTTTTTGAAGGTGCCCAAGGATTTGGTCTCGATGTTGATTGGGGTGACTATCCTTATGTTACTTCTTCGCATTGCACTGTGGGCGGTGCAATTTTAAATGGCGTACCTCCACAAGCAATAAGAGATGTGTGGGGCGTTGCAAAGATTTACGAGACCTATGTTGGCGCAAAGGAGTTTCAAGGAGTCGACCCTGAACTAGAGTTGATTAGAGAAGTTGGAAACGAGTATGGCGCTACAACTGGACGTCCAAGGCAAACCAACTGGTTGGATATGGACTTGTTAAGAAAGGCGTCTAAAATCAATGGAGTCACAAAAATTGTTGTCAATAAAGTGGATATACTGGAAGAAGTGCAACAGTTTAAACTATACGACGGAGTTAGTGCTTTTGAGTTTGTTGATATCGATTCCATGAAGCATTACATAAAGAATAATTTGGAAGATTGTCTTCCAATGACTGAAGTGCTGTTTTCAGGAAATAAGGAAGTTATATAACTATTTAATATTACTTGCGCAGGTATTTTTTATGTATGGTGACAAATTTAAAGAAGCAACTAAATCCTTGATGTCTTATTGTCGTGAACAAATGGGTTATGACAAAGACCCGGACGTTCATTATGTTACTGATAGCAGCAATGCCAGTAATATGCTTGGATATACCGCTCATTATCAACCAGACAGTCGGGTGGTTACTGTATACATTTCCAATCGCCACCCGAAAGATGTTTTACGTTCACTTTCTCACGAGTTAGTACATCACGCACAAAATTGCAGAGGTGACCTTCAAAACACACAAACAGAAGAGGGTTATGCACAAAAAGACCCGCATATGAGAAAAATGGAAGAAGAAGCATACTTAAAAGGAAACATGATGTTTCGGGATTGGGAAGATTCCTGCAAAAAACAAAATATGATACTACCATCTACTATAGGAGAAAACAAAATGAGTGAACAACTTAACAACCTAATCGCAGAGAAGGTTAAAGCAAAATTAGAAGCAGAAGGAATCCAACTTGATGAGGGATTTCTTGACAGACTTAGAGCAAGAGCAGCGGGACTTGCTGGCGGTGCAAAGCAAGCAGGTAAAAACATCGGTGCTCTTGGCAGGGCAGCGAAAGCAGGGATTTCCGGCGATGCAGATGCCGCAAAGGGAGAACTTGAAAAGGTTGCATCACCAGGCGCTGCAAAAAACGCTGCTAGAGTTGCATCGAGAATGAAGAGTGCATATAAGCAAATTGGAAAACTAAGTAGCGACATTTTCGAAGACATGAAGGCACTTGGTCTAGAAGATTCTGCGGAACTCAAAAGAGTTCTAGGTCAAATATCCGGCGCTCAAAAAGCAGTTGCTGCCCTTGCAGATGAAAAAATGGTTGCTAAGTTTCTTGCTAAAAAGTCTGCTGAACTTGAAGAGGTTGAAGCAATTGACGAAGGTATGTGCCCTAAGTGCAGTATGAATCCTTGTGGTTGCCCAATGCACGAAGAAACTGAAGAGTTAGAAGAAGGCGGCGCAGCACAGCGCCAGGGTAATGAAGATAGACTTCGTCGACAAGAACCAGACCGCATCAAAGAAGAAGATGATTTAGAAGAAGAAAAGATGCCAGATAAAAATAAAGATGGTATTCCTGATTACGCACAGGATGGAAAAGGCGCTAATGACTTAGGAAAAGCAAAGGGTGCTGATTCTGATGATAAAGAAGAAAAAGAAGATGACGACAAAGAGGAAAAATCTGATAAAGATTTAAGTAAAGTTCCTCCTCAACTTCGCAAGCACGTTGCAAAAAAGAAGGTCGATGAGAATGAACTTACCACCATCAAAAATACTCAGTCTTCTCTCAATAGACTTAATGAGAACAGACTTCTTAATATTAACAAAGAATTAATGAGAAGGTTGTTGAAATAATGTCAAAGTTTCAGGACTCAGTAGCAAAACCACGTACATCTAGGGGACATAAAAATCTCCTAGATGGTGGTCGTAAAGATTTAATAAAACACGGAGCGCCATTCACTCAGGCGCGTCCTTTAGATAAGTCTAACGCTTTTGTTGCAAAAGAAGAATATTCTGCTGAACCTGAAGAAGAACTTGAAGAAATCTCCTCAATGTCTGGTGGTAGCGTTGAGGGGCATGCTGGTAGTTTTGTTGGATTTGACGACGAGGACAACAAGAAACATAAAAAAGACTTAAAGAAAAAAGAGGTAGTTGAAATGCAATCTAGAGAAGAAATGGTTAGTGAGTTAAAACTAAGAAGCAACATTGCAAAAATGTTGGATATTCAAAAGAAGCGCATGATTAAGGAATCCATTTCTAGATTGTCTGAGCATTTTCGATTACGTAGAGTCTTGGGTCAATTGATATCTGAAGCGGAAGTGGAGAAGAATCCTCACTCTAATACAGGTATAAATAAACTAGAAGAACTACTCAAGAAAATCGTTCCTACTTTAGAGGACTCTTACAAGACCCTTACCTCTAACAAGCAGCAGCGCTCTTCTTTTAGAACTCACATCCTTAATGCAATTGAAAATGCACTAAAACCAGAAGACGCAAAAGAAGATGCAGATTCTGACGAAAGTGCTGAAGAATTAGAAGAAGTAGAGATTAACGTTAAGAATTCTGACCCTCTCGGTGCGTCAGATGAAGAAAAATTTATAGACATTTCTGACTCTGGAGGAGGTGATACTGAAGAGGAAGAAGAAGACCCATTGGATTCGTTCGGTATCGAGGGGGAAGATTTTACTGGTCGTAATGCTGCATTTGAAGCATTCAAGCAGATAGAAAACCAAATAGTTGATGCTTATGGGGTTTTACAGGACCCTAATGATAGAAGTGTTTTTTATGACTATTTGCTAACAAACATAAAAATGTACTTTGATAAGTTTGAGGAAGAACTAGCGGGCGTTGTACAAGAACCTCAATCAGATTCATACGAAGGCGATGCAATGAGTCAAGACGCCGAAGAACCAGCGTTATGAGCGAACTTTTAAAATTAATCAAAGAGAATGGTTTTCGAAAAACCGATAAGCATACACGACACACTTACATTCCACATTTCTATGATTCTTGCTTTGAACCGCTGAAGGATAAAGAAATCAATGTTCTAGAAATCGGTGCAAGAGAAGGTGACTCTCTCAAGTTGTGGAGAGAATATTTCAGTAAAGCAGACATATACGGAATAGAAAATTACTTTAATCCTAAATTTTCTTATAAAGATGTAAATTATTTATTCGAAGATGCTTACACTCAAGATGTTGTCGACAAACTTCCAGCACTAGATGTAATCATCGACGACGGACCACACACACTAGAATCCCAAATAAAATGTATCGAGTTATATTTTCCAAAACTTAACGATTCAGGAATGATTATTATCGAAGATATTCAGCAACCATCAGACCATGCTATCAAGATGTTTGAGGAAACATACAAGAAAATGGGCGGCACAAAAGAAGTAGAAGTATATGATGGTCGATGGATGTGTGACAATCAAGATGACGATATCATTGTTGTTTTAAAAAAATAAAATATTTTCAGAATAACTATTGTATTCTTAAACCTAATATGCTATTTTAGTGAGGTGGTTGGGTCAGGAGGCGATGAAGAGCAAAAAGAAATATAATTCAATATTAAAAAATATTAATAATAGATTTGTTAATAAAAATTTTGAATTCGTGTTATCCAATCTAACGTTAGAAGAAATAATAACTGCAAAGTTAGAACTAAGTACCAAAGGGTTGAATGAAAAACTCTTTGGATATCCTCTCTACAACAATATTCAACATATAACAAAAGAATCTCTTGTTAGATTTGCTTTGCATTTCTGTAACTCTCAAGAAAAAGCAGCAAACTTATTGGGATTGGATGTGCGCCACTTAAAAGAGTATATTAAAAAACATAAACTAAGTATTTCAAAGGAGAGCGAAGAAAATGAATGATAGACCAAATATAAAAAGAATTGTTCCGAAACCTTGGGGGCAAGAATTGATATGGGCGGAAACTAAAGACTATGTTGGTAAGTTGTTATCAATCAACCATGACAATCAATTATCTAGACAATACCACGAAATTAAAGAAGAAACTATTTATGTAGTATACGGAACAATGTCGTTGGAAATCGGAGAAGGCGAAGAGATTGAAAAGATTATGCTCAAAAGAGGAGAAACCTTTCATATTACTCCAGGTTTAGTTCATAGATTTTGTGCTCCATATGGAGATGTTGAAATTATGGAAGTAAGCACTCCACACTTAAACGATGTTGTCAGACTAGAGGACGATTACAAGAGGATTGAATAATGGCAAGAAGACCAGGCAGTATTGATGCAAATCAAGTTAACTTTTCAGAAGCAGTAAGTCAGAATGTTACAATATCTGGTGACTTAGTGGTCAGTGGTTCGAACATTTTACAACCATCACGAAGAATAAACGAGAATATTATAGCATTAGATGGTACTGATGACAGAATTATGGTATCCACAGAACCAGAATTTACATTTAATGATGGTACCAATGATTTACCTTTTTCTATTTCTGCTTGGATTTATGTTGTAGATGTCAGTGTTTCAAATGGAACTATTGTAGGTAAATTTACTTTTTCCAGTACTGGTAATGAGTGGATGTTTAAGCAGGAATATGGAAAATTACATTTCTATATGTATGATAACACATTATCTGGTACAGGAGACCAAAAAAGAATAATAGCATCCAGTGTAACATTGTCTGACAATACTTGGCATCATGTCGTTGTGACCTGTGCTGGTGGTAATGACTCTCCTGGATATACTCTATATACTGATGGTGCATCACACTCTGGTACACAACAATTTGTTAACAATTATGTCAGAACAAGATTTACAAATGCCCCATTGACAATTGGAGCAGCAGACTTGGGTAGTGGGAACAGAATATTTGAAGATAGGTTGGGAGATGTTATTATCTTTAATAAAGAATTGTCCTCAGCAGAAGTCACTGAACTTTATAATAACGGAAGTGTAAAAGATATAAGAAACTTTTCAGCATATGATAGTGTCCTTTCTTGGTGGAAGATGGGAGACGATTTAGACTCCACGGCAACAAACGGTATTAGAGATTATGTTTCTGGATTCCACGGTACTTTGCAAAATGGTGCTTCAATTGTTGCAGATTCGACTCTTGCAAGTGATTTGGTCGGTCCTACAAGTATTGATATATCAGGAAGTTTAGGTATCGGTGTTACAAACCCAGAAGCATCCTTACATGTACACGGTTCAAGTAAGTTAGAAGGAGATGTAACTATTTCTGGTTCTGTTAGTATGGAAGACTATATGATATTTTCTGTTACAGCGGATAATACTG
>Ga0208019_1000588_pt1 | contig 19662 bp, 25 predicted proteins | sample CB_VirMetaG_5_FD_184540 | JGI IMG/M metagenome (GOLD analysis project Ga0208019, IMG submission 184540) | Freshwater to marine saline gradient viral communities from Chesapeake Bay - CB_1508_1D Viral MetaG (SPAdes) (version 4) | ecosystem: Environmental > Aquatic > Marine > Coastal | place: USA...
GATCCAGATGATCGAGAATGGTTATTGATTAGAATTAACGAAGATGTAGAGCGTATGCGAGAAGCAAAACGCAATCTTGACAAAACTGTTAAATTGACTAAATATATTAAAATTAAGGGATTTAACGATGAATCTAAATGATCTAGCACCAAAACTTGATTCTAAAAAACTTTCTGAAGCCTATAGCTCACAGTTTGGCAAGAAAGTCAATGCTTCTTCTGTAAGTCGTGAAGCAGCTATCCGCATGCTACGCGAAACACGTGAGCGTATTGCTGAAATTAAAAGCAGCCGCGAAGGACATTACAGAGAAACCAATCCAACTTATCTAAAGTTAATGTTTATGGAACAAGCTCTAAGTGCTAGAGTCGCAGAATCCCAACCAGAATCAAAGGTTAAAGTTATGAATTCAAAAGCCAAATATATGAATGCCGTTAAAACTGTAGCAGTTGGCGGTAAGTTAACAGAAAGCGAAATTGCTGCACTGGGTGTTAGCAAGAACCTAGCCGGTGTACTAGAAAGCCGTGAAGCTGCGGTTAAGTTTATGCGCACGGTTGTAGAAGCCAGCAAGTGCAAGGGCAAAAAGAAGGCAATGAACGAAAAGTTTGAAATGGAGCCAACACCAAAATCAGAACGTGGCAAGTATAAAGGCAAAACAGTAGCTGAATTACGCAAGTCTTATAACGCATTAAAAGATAAAGAAGATAAAACTCAAGCAGAAAAAGAAAAAATGGCAGAGTTAAAGTTTGCTATACGTGCTAAAACCGGCTGGGGCAAAGTTAATGAAGGTACAGAAGTAGATCAAGCACAGGTTGTTCTAGCAGCACAAGACATGGTTGATCAAGTTCAAAAGATGATTGAAAACATGACTGACCTAAAAGTCAAAGAACTACCAGCACTGGTCGACGGTATCAAAGGCGAGCAAGGCGTAGACGCTGCTGGTCAATTCCAAAGCGCAGTTGATTCAGCACTACAAGGCTTGATTGATGCACTAGGCGGCGCCAAGGGCGAACTAGAATCAGCAGTGGGTGTTATCACAGGCGAAGAAATGACTGTGCCAGGTGAAGAAATGGGCATGGGCGCAGAATTAGGCATGGGTGCTGAGATGCCAGCAGAACCTGCTCCAGAAATGGAACCAGAAATGCCAGAAGAAGAGCCAGATGATGAACTAAGCAATCTAGGACGCGAGCGCATCTAATGAACGAAATCTACACCATCCTACAGAATTTTAACAAAGTTGCTGAGCCAGTAGCAGAAGAAACTGTTACTGAAGCAGTTGAATTTGACGCACAAGAATTTGAATACATCATGGATGAGATCGCAAATCTTGCAGATCAAGCTCTAGGAATGCTACCACAAGAAGAACGTCGCGCAGCCGAAGCATATTGGTACGCACATATTTTAGGTGCTATTGGCGGACATCACGGAAGCGGATACATGGGCGGTAGTATGCACACAATGGCAAATTCATTAAGAAACGCAGAATCAGGCAGAGACGAAGATGAAGATGAAGATGAAGCCTGGGAATCAATTGAACGCACAGCAGACAGTCTTCTAAAATAAAGGCAAACACATGAAAAAGACACTAGCAGAAGAACTACGCAGTTATGCAAATATCTTAAACGAAAGCAACATAAATGAGGGCCGTCGACTTACCGCAAAGTCTTTGGATCATCTCCCACAAGAAGCCGATAATTTAAGTGCGCAGGGAACTATCGACATCGCCTACGAAAAACTAGTAAGAAGACTGGGACCAAGTTTAGGCCCTAGCGATGATGGTAAGGTTACTCAGCAGTGGGTGTTGCAGTTTAGTGACGGTGAATTTTTATCAATCCATGATTGGAAGGAACGTTCTACTCCAATGGGACCTTCTGAATGGACTGTCAGCGCACGGAATCAGGATATTTATTACCGGATAGTAGACGTTTTGTATGGCGGCATGCCAGTGGAAAAATGAACATCCGCGAAATCATCTCAGAAGCCGACGGCGAAGAACTAGCAGCACTAGCTCAGTTCTTTGTGGGTCGTGCCGACGATGAAAACGCAGCAGGTGAACTCAGTGTAGATGCGTTCATGCAAATGGCCAGCAAAATGGGCATCAACGTTGACCGCGACACACTACAACAAGCAGTAAAATCAGGACAACTTGGCGGTATTGCTGACATGAACGATGAAAAAATCGTATTCAAAAGCAAAAAAGCAGCAGAACTAAATCCACAAAACATGAGCATTGATCATGCTAAAATGACCATGAAGCAGGCTGCTAAACGTGCAGCAAACAAAAGAAAATAATTCTCTAAATTTATACGCTTAAATACGGCGTGTCAAAACTTTTTATCCCCAAAATAGAATTCTACATTACCAATGTATGCAATCTTGCGTGCAATGAATGTAATCGTTTTAACGATCTTAAATTTACCGGTACCCAACTGTGGAAAGATTATGAAGAATTATATGAGGAATGGGCAAACTACATAGACTTTGAGCGTATTGTTATTCTAGGTGGTGAGCCGCTTCTTAACCCTAGTATACTAGACTGGATCAAAGGATTGCATAGATTGTGGCCAAAGTACGGCAAACAAGTGTTAACAAACGCCACTATGCTTGATAAAGTTAAAGGATTACTGCAGACATGTAAAGATAATATGACATGGATTGGCATTAGTTTGCATTCAGCAAATGATCTACCCGAAATTGAGGAACGTATTAAAAATTTCTTTGAAGGAGAAATAGTATTAAAAGTCGAAGGACGTAAAAATAATGCGCTCGGAGCCGATTGGTATTATAGAAGCGGTGGTTCACCTTATGCTGAAATTGGTATTTGGAAACAAGATTATTTTTATAAAAATAGCATTTTAACGGCACCAACTGGCGAAATGTTCTTACACGATTCTGATCCCGCACGTGCTCACGATCAATGTATGTTTGTTCGTAACAAAAACTATCACTTTATCCGCGGTGAGATTTACAAGTGTGGTCCTGTTGCGTTGTTCCCAGATCTTGCCGATCAATTCGACTTAAATTTGTCAGAAGAAGACAAGAACCTCATTAACAGCTATTCACCGTTGACTGTTGATATGGCAAAAAACGGCACAGCACAGTCTTGGCTAAACCACATTGATGATCAAATTCCACAATGCAAATTCTGTCCCGAACACTACAGTGGACAGCAAATTGATTTTGAAGTTTTAAAACAAAAGATACGAAAACGTTGATATTATAATCAACTTGTGTTATAATTTATAAATGTCTAAATTAACGAAAAAGTTTGATTATAAAAGTTTATCTAGAGAACAAGTAGACGGTAAAAGATTATATGCTACTCCCGAAGGTGCAAAAGTCCCTTCAGTAACAACAATCCTGGATAAAACCAAACCAGAAGAAGCAAAACGTGCTCTTATGGAATGGAAGCGTCGTGTTGGCGTAGAAAAAGCACAACAAATTACCACTGAAGCGGCCAATCGTGGCACACGCATGCACACTTATCTTGAAAATTATGTGCTCACTGGCGAAATCAAAGACAAAGGCACTAATCCGTTTGGATGGGCTAGTCATGACATGGCACAAGAAGTTATCAAGCACGGATTAGTTCACGTAGATGAATTTTGGGGAACAGAAGTTCCGCTATATTTTCCCGGCATCTATGCCGGAACAACAGACTGTGTTGGGGTTCATCAAGGTGCGGAATCTATTCTCGATTTTAAACAAGCGAACAAAGAAAAAAAGCGTGAATGGATTGAAGATTACTTCTTGCAGTTAGCGGCATACGCAGAAGCACACAACGAAGTGTATGGTACTAACATTCAAAAAGGTGTTATTTTGATGTGTGTTCGACCAAAAGAAAACGCAGACAATCCAGGAATTTACATTGAGCCGCCACGTTATCTAGAATTCATTGTAGAAGGTGATGAATTCGAACACTGGCGCAATGAATGGTGGAAACGTGTTGAACAATATTACACTAGCCATATCGTATAAATAGTATAAACTTATTGGAATAAAAACACATGGCTATCGTTCAAATTTCACGTATTACACACCGCAAAGGTCTAATTGAAAACTTACCACAACTTGCCGGCGGCGAGTTTGGCTGGGCTGTAGATGATCGTAGATTGTTTATTGGTAATGGTACACTAGCAGAAGGTGCACCGGTTGTAGGCAATACGGAAATTTTAACCGAATACAGCAATATTCTAGGACTAGCATCAACCTACACATACAAAGGTGATGCCGGCGGATACACAGTTCAAACTGGCGCTAACCCAACCGGCGATGTAATTCGCAGTCTACAGGCAAAACTCGACGAAGGCAGCAACGTAAGTGTTAAAGACTTTGGTGCAATCGGCGACGGTGTTGCTGACGATACAGCGGCTATTAACCGTGCATTGTATGAATTATTCTGTAGAGAAAACAACGAAGAAATTCGTCGCAGTTTGTTTATTCCTGCTGGTGTTTATAGAATTAGCGGAACCATTAAGATTCCTCCATTTGCATTAATTTACGGCGAAGGATCAGACAGTTCAATTATTCGCTATACCAGCAGTGACGGAAGCACCATTGATGATTATGTTGCTAGAACTGCTGATAGTTTGCAACAGACGGGTGCTAACATTGGCAACAACGGTGCAACTCGCCCAGAAAATATCACACTAAGAGATTTTTCTTTTGAAACAACCGAACTACAAGATATTTTCCTAATTGACCGTGCTTCGGATATTGTAGTAAGAGACATGGATTTTTATGGTCCATTGACCGAAGCCGAGCTTGGTGATGCGCTAGAAAATACCTCCGCTATCAAAATTGAAAGCACAACGTCGCTAGTAACCAAAGCAGTTACGCTAGATGCAATTCATACACTAGGAACCACATATGCGTTCTATACAAATTATAACACCACTGGTATTACCGTAAGCAATGGCTGGTTTGAAACACACTACAAAGGCGTTGTACTAGGTGCTGCTCCAATTAATGGTGGCCCACGCGGCGTGCGTGTTGTGCATAGTTTGTTTGATAAGATTGCAGCACAGGGCATTGAAATCGGTGCAGTAGCACAAAATGTGTCTGGTTTTAACATTTTCCTAGATGTTGGTAATGATTTTGCAGGCGCAGGAAACCCAACAACCGTTGTAGTTGACATTAACAACGGCAACAATATCAGCATCGGTGACTTATTTGAACGACCAGACATCGACGCAGCAACCGTTGATCGTATTGATCTAAACAACTCTCATAGCATTGGGTTTGACGGTAATTCAAATCTAAAACTTGGCAACTACGAACGCAGCATCGGATACAACACAGACTTGGTCGACAATACCAGCACAGCAACTTCGATCTTCTCAGTTGACAGTACACGACACGCTGGGTTTGAAGTTCATTATTCGCTGAAACGCGGCGATGCAGTGCGCACTGGCAAATTTACTTGTAGCTTGCCATATGGATCAAACTCTATTTCATATAACGACGAATATACTGAAACAGCAGCAACCGGCGTTAACTTTAGTGCTACTAACTCAAGTGGAACAATTTCTTTTAAATATACAACAACATCTACCGGAGCAAATGCTGACATTACATACAGTATTGTTAAGTATAAAGTCTAATGTGGCAACCAAGATTTGACGATCGTCTATTAGAATGGCGAGAGTTAAGAAACAAATCTGCGCAACTTTCCCTAGAAGATGCACTTCGTACAGTTGATCAATGGTGGCAACGTGCTCCACTCACTAATCATTACTTACACATAGATGAATATGAAAAATGGCCACGGCCATGGGATTTACTCGCAGACGATGTATATTGTGATCTTGCAAAATGTCTAGGAATAGTGTATACTTTACTGCTAATAAAGCACGAAGATATCGAATCAATTCGCATTTTACAACTGGAAGATTTCTCTGTAGTGGAAGTAAATTCTAGCTACATACTAAACTATATTCCCAATGAGATAGTAAATACAAGAACACTTCCAGATTTAAAAATCAAAAGATCGTTATCAAGCAACGCACTAGTAATAGAATAAAAAGAGGAAAAAATGACTGATATTACAGTAACCAAGCGCGATGGGCGCAAGGAACTTCTTGACCTTGAAAAACTGCACAAGGTTGTATTTTGGGCAACAGAAAACATTACCGGTGTTAGTGCCAGCGAAGTAGAATTAAAAAGTCATTTGCAATTTTATCAGGGAATTACTACGCCGGATATTCAAGAAACTCTGATCAAAGCAGCCGCAGATTTAATTTCAGAAGAGACACCTAACTATCAGTATGTGGCAGGTAGATTAATTTGTTATCATTTGCGCAAGGAAGTTTATAACGATTTTAAACCATGGCACATTAGACGACTAGTTGATCAAAACGTGGATTTAGGTTTGTATGATCCTGACCTGCCAGGTTTATATGATAACGCAGAATGGGATTATATTAATAGTTTTATTAAGCATGAGCGGGATGAACACCTAACCTACGCGGCTATGGAACAGATGCGCGGCAAGTACCTTGTACAAAATCGTGTTACTAAAACAATTTATGAAACACCGCAAGTAGCCTATGCACTGATTGCGGCTACACTGTTTGCCGATTATCCAAGAGAAACTCGCATGCGATGGGTGCGTGATTACTACGATGCGATCAGTGCACACCAAGTAAGTTTGCCTACACCTGTTATGGCAGGTGTGCGTACAAGTCAGCGTCAGTTTAGTTCGTGTGTATTGATCGAAACCGATGATAGTTTAGATTCAATCAATGCAACCACAAGTTCGATTGTCAAGTATGTTTCACAAAAAGCAGGCATTGGTATTGGTGCAGGACGAATTCGTGCTATTAAGAGCCCAATTCGAAAAGGGGACGCATATCATACTGGAGTTATTCCATTTTATAAATTATTCCAATCAGCAACACGTTCATGCTCCCAGGGCGGTGTGCGAAATGGTGCTGCTACACTTTATTATCCACTGTGGCACCTTGAAGTCGAAGACCTGCTAGTTCTCAAAAACAACAAAGGCACAGATGATAATCGTGTGCGCCACATGGATTATGGTGTACAGTTTAACAAGGTAATGTATGAACGCTTGCTAAACAATGATTATATTACACTGTTTAGTCCAAACGATGTGCCTGAAGTATATGATGCTTTCTTCGCAGATGTAGATTTGTTCCGCGAACTTTACGAACGTGCAGAACGTAACACACATATCCGTCGCAAGCGTGTTAAGGCCATGGATTTATTCTCACAATTTGTGCAAGAGCGTAAGGATACCGGGCGTATTTACTTGATGAATGTGGATCATGCTAACTCACACGGTGCATTTGATCCCATTGTTGCCCCAGTTAAACAAAGCAATCTTTGTTGCGAAATTGACTTGCCAACTAAACCATTGAGTGATGTACACGATGAAAACGGAGAAATCGCGCTCTGCACACTGTCAGCGATAAATTGGGGCGCATTCAAACAACCAGAAGACATGCAACGTGCATGTGAACTAGCAGTGCGCGGTCTTGACAATTTGTTAAGTTACCAAAACTATCCTATTCTTGCTGCACGTATTGCAACAGAAGGTCGTCGACCGCTGGGCGTTGGTATTATCAACCTAGCCTATTGGCTAGCCAAACACGGCACAAACTACTCAGATCCAGACTTAAAATTAATTGACACCTGGGCACAGCACTGGAGTTATTATTTGATCAAAGCAAGTGCTGACCTAGCTTTAGAAAAGGGCGCATGTCCGTGGTCAGATCAAACCAAATACCATCGAGGAATTCTACCAGTAGACACATACAAGTCAGATGTTGATGAACTGGTCAAACACACCGATGTAGTAGACTGGAAAGGCTTGCGAGAACAGCTAAAAGAACACGGGATTCGCAATAGCACACTAATGGCACTGATGCCAGCTGAAACTTCAGCACAGATTTCAAATGCTACAAATGGTGTAGAACCACCCCGCAGCTATGTATCAGTTAAACAATCCAAAGACGGTGTACTCAAGCAAGTGGTTCCTGAATTCCGTCACTTAAAGAACAAGTATGAATTGTTATGGGAGCAGCGTAGTCCATTGGGTTATTTGAAGATTATGGCAGTACTGCAAAAGTATATTGATCAGGGCATTTCTGTAAATACAAGTTATAACCCACAGTTTTATGAGGATGAAAAAATCCCAATGAGTGAGATGTTACAACATATCCTATTCTTTTATAAAATGGGTGGAAAACAGTTATACTATTTCAATACATACGACGGCCAAGGCGAAATCGACGTAAACAAAATGGTTGATGAAGAAGATTGCGAATCGTGTAAAATCTAAGGAAAATATCATGAGTAAAAGTGTATTCCCGACAAAAAACAACAAACACCTAACATCGCTAGCATTTCTAGACAAGAACGGCGGTGTTGGTTTGCAGCGATATGAATCGGTAAAATACAAACAATTTGATAAGTTTACCGACAAGCAGTTGGGATTCTTTTGGAGACCGGAAGAAGTAGACGTATTGCGCGACGCTAAAGATTTCAAAGACCTAAACGATCACGAACAGCATATTTTCACCAGTAACCTAAAGCGTCAGATTCTGCTGGATAGTGTGCAAGGGCGTTCGCCTAACCTAGCACTATTGCCTATTGTCAGCATTCCAGAACTTGAAACCTGGATTGAAACCTGGGCGTTTAATGAAACTATTCATAGCCGTAGCTACACCCATATTATTCGAAATATCTATTCCGATCCAAGTCGTGTGTTTGATGAGCTCCTTGACGTCAAAGAAATTTATGAAACAGCGCAAACTATTTCAAAATACTATGATGATGTAATTGAAGCAAGTTCGTGGTATCAGCTACTTGGCGAAGGCAAGCACCGTGTAAACGGTAAAGATGTTGTTGTAGACTTATATGATCTTAAAAAGAAACTGTGGCTTGCTATTAACAGTGTAAACGCACTCGAAGGCATTCGTTTCTATGTGTCGTTTGCTTGCTCATGGGCATTTGCAGAACTTAAAAAGATGGAAGGCAATGCTAAAATTATTAAATTAATTTGCCGTGATGAGAACCTGCATCTAGCAAGTACACAAACCATGATCAAAATCTTGCCCAAAGACGATCCGGACTTTGCAAAGATTCAAGAAGAATGCAAAGCAGAAGTCTCACAGATGTTTATTGACGTTGTAGAGCAAGAAAAGCGTTGGGCTGACTATTTGTTCAAGGACGGTAGCATGATTGGTCTTAATGCACAATTACTTGTGGAATACGTGGAATGGATTGCGAACAAACGCATGACTTCATTGGGATTAGATACACCGTACAAGGGCGGGTCTAATCCACTACCATGGACACAAAAGTGGATTGCAGGTGGCGAAGTACAGGTTGCACCACAAGAAACAGAAATTTCTAGTTACGTGGTCGGCGGAACAAAACAAGACGTAACAGAAGATACATTTAAAGGTTTTAGTTTATAATATCAAATGGTAATACAAACATTTTTGTACTCTAACAATGACAAACCTACGGTTCCATTTCATATTTGGGCTAAAAGATCTCTAAGAGTGAATAGCACAGAATATAAGAAATGGGAGTTGGCAGTTAAGCGTCAAGAATACCTTAGGCAACAAGCAATTGATGCAGGTTACTTAATTCACGACGAAAAGAACGCGGTTTATATTTGGAATGATGAGTGGGCAAAAGATAAAGAATATTACGAATTAAAAGAATATGACGAAGAATGGTTAGAATTCTGGGAACAATATCTCGAAGAAACAAATATAAAATTTGAGACAATTCTTAATAAGGAATAACAATGGCAAAAATATTAAAACAAACATTTAAATATACTGCACCAGATGGTGGCGAAGTTGTAAACTTTGATACATGGGCAGGCGAAGCATTATCTCAAGAAGAATATAATGCTTGGTTTAATGCATGCCGCAGACAAAATGAAATTATTAAATCTAAAGAAAATGACGATAAATTATCAATTGATGGCGATGAATATTACTGGGACGAAAACACCGTTAAATATGAGCAACCTTGCGACCCGGAATGGTTAGAATTTTGGAACCGCTATCTAGACGAAACAGGTATTGAGTTTGAATCAGTGCTAGAAGACACAGGAATTAATACAGATGATTAAAATTTATAGTAAAACAACTTGTCCTTTCTGTGATCAAGCAAAGCAATTGCTTGAAACATATGGATTTAAATATGAAGCAGTTAACATTGAAACCGATGCTGATGCACGTGCATTTGTTTTAGGTGAAGGACATCGTTCAGTTCCACAAATTTACATTAACGATAAACTGCTAGAAGGCGGCTTTACTGGACTTAAGAATGCTGGTCCAGATGGTATACAAGCATTACTAGAAGGTTAAAATGAACGATTTAAAAACAGGCGAAATTTACAGTTTTAAAGTGACTTCCGGTGAAGAAGTCGTTGGAAAAATTGAAGCACAGGGCGCAGATGAAATTGTGTTAGACCATGCAGTAAGTGTAGCAATGACGCCGCAGGGTGTTCAAATGATTCCAAGCATGTTTACTGCTAATCCCAAGGGTAAAATCACCATAAATACTAAAAACGTAACTATGGTGTCTGAAACCAGCGAAGATGTTATCGCAGCATACACACAAGCAGTAACCGGTATCAGCACACCTAGTAAGAAAATCATCACAGGATAATATGCCACTAGTTGTTAGAATGGGAGATGTAAACAGTGCAGGAGGTGTTGCAACTTCCGGTGTCTTTACGGTTCTAGCAAATGGTCGTCCAGTGGTTCCCCCAGGAACCAGTGTTACTCCGCATCCATGCTGTGGTGCAAAAGGCTGTGGAGCACATTGTGGTGCAAGAACCACTATGGGTGCACCAAGAGTCCTTGCAGGCGGAAGACCCGTAGTGTTTGTTGGTAGTCCAGACACATGTGGACATCCAAGAGCAACTGGAAGTCCTAACGTTATTGTAGGATTATAATGTACAATACACTAAGTCCTTTAATGTTAATTGCAGGCGAAGGCCTAATACAAAACACTGGATTAGGCATCAACACAGCATTAACATCTCGTATTAACACATATAAATCGATAGGGGTAGTTAATGAATTTGCAACAGCATTGTCCGAAGCAAGTGGCGTGGTATCAAACTCAACTCTTGGCAATATGCAAACATTTACTGCTGGAACATTTCCAGCGTCAACAAACACAATCCCTAGTGCATATGCTACAAAATTTGATCCAGCAACGGCAGCAGTAATTGCACCGGATGGATCGACTATTCTGTCTCCGGCACAAGTTGCAGGAAATGATAGGTTTACTGATACTTTAATTGCGCACGCTAATAACATTTTAGGCAACGGTGATTTAAGCAAATTTGTAGTACAAATGTATACAGTAATGGCTTACACAGTTAGTTCAGGTAGTTTTATTGATGCAGCAGTTAGCACCGATTCCTCTTTAGGACCAACGTTTTCTAATATGGACGAACTAACTACCGGAAGCATATCTAGTATTAGTTTAGCAACGGTTGAATTTGGCACAGATTTAATCAACACTGGATTATTAATAGATCTGGACAAACTCAACACATACGGCACACCGCACGCTTTAATTGTTAAATTAGCAACACGCGGTCTATTATCATATATTTCCGAAGAATTAATTAAAGCTGGAGTTAATCCAACTGCACTTGCAACTAAAATTACCGGGTTAGTGGATAATGAAACATTACCTTTGATAATTCAGAAAAAGTGTTATGAAGCTTTTAAAACCATTACCGGAAATAAATTAACCACAATCAAAGCCGCGCTGCGAGTTAATATACCAACTGGTATTGACACACTGGCAGACTTAATAGATACTCAAAAGATTTTTCCGTTATCATATAGAACACTGACTAGCCCATACAAAACTGGTTATAAAGCAATTTATGTGAATAACAATGCAGTCAATGGATTGTTTAAGAATCTTGGAAAAGATTATTACAGTATATTAACTACTGGATTAGCAGACGCTAACACAGCAATGCGCCGTGCTCTACAGCAAATTAAAAATGTGCAGGATCTCAGAACAGACCAGTTAGGAGCAGCAGTAAAATTAATCCAAACAAATTATGGGTTAAATCTAATCAATTCTCTTGACAAACCCCTGCCAACTAGCGTATACTCATATTACACAAATACTTTTGCAACTGGTTCGGGTACAAATGGTAGATATTATCTAAGTGATGGTGTTGGAACTCCAGCAGGTATTACACACAATGATGCACTTTTGAATGTTATTAATACGTTGAATGACATGACTGCTAGCGGTGCACTCGATGGACTTTATAAAAGCGGAGCAAGTACCGGAGCATTTACTGTAATGATTGACTTTTTGAATGATGTTTATGGAATTCCAGACAATACAGATCCAATGTCACCAACTTATGCAACTATTCCAGGAGGATATCCGGGGGCCGGTACATATGACAACTATGATGATGGAATTGCTGCTATTATTGCATCAACAAATACTATTATCAATAATATTGCTAGTTCTTATCCAACAGAATATGCTAGTGCAAACAGTGCATATTTGAGCATGTCTGTACAGATAAGCAAAGAACTTGACACGTTAGCTGATGCGGGTGTAGTATTTGCAGATACACCAAGTAGCAAACAGAGTATCCTTGGAATGGTGCAGAACTTACACACATACGCTATTCAAAATGAATATCGCGGTCCGGCTGAACTGCTAGAAAAAATGGCAGACCAAACAACCCAAGCCGGGCAAGCATTAGTCGGCGCACTTCGAGAAGGTCGCAACATTTCTGCACTAAACACAATTGGTGTTGGCATGGACAATGTTCCTGCTACCCCAACTGATCCCGCCGACGGAACTGGCGAGTTTGAAGAAGCAATCTACTCAGTGGACGAAGCGATTGCTAATATTTCAACTGATTAATAACTATGATTACTTTCTTTAAACGACTATTTGCTATTATTGCTAGATTTGTGAGAAACTTATTTAAGTTATTTGCAAATCAAATTCCCGGTGTGTGTATCGAATGCGACCCGCACGAAATTTGTTGTGATACCAAAAATGTTCGTTATAGCCGAGCACGTATTACACACAAAGAAGCTGTGCGCTTAATGGCGCAATATGGTATGAGTGCAGTGCATGATCCTAAAAAAGGACTCTGGACGGTAAAATATCTTGATCAATCTGTAACTTCTGATTCATTCCGCGAAGCGGTACAAGACATTAAAGTAGGTTAATATGCCAGCTAGCTGGATTCATAAAATGAATGAAAGCAATAGCCGTCTCCATAAAGAACGTGTTATTGAACAAGCACTTACAGCACGTACACTTGGTGACAAATCGGCAGAATGGTTTTTGTTTGGTGCGTTTGCCGCGTATAGTCCATTCTTAACATACAACATCAAAAAAGTACCTGTTACAGAAGGGTTAACTGACCGAGAAAATCCTTGGATAGCATGGCGAACACTATTATCAGATCTAAACGATCGTAAACTCACTGGAAACGATGCCGTTTTTGCAGTAGAATCAATGTCTAAACGTTTTGATTCGGATGAATGGAATAACTTTTGCGCACCGGTGATTCAAAAGGATCTGCGTGTAGGTGCTACTCTAAAAACATTTAACAAGTATCTAGGCAATACAGATCTAAAGATTCCTGTATTTGAATGCCAGCTTGCTACTGATTCAGCCAAGCAAGAAAAGAAAATGACGGGCGATAAAATCCTACAGCGTAAGCTAGACGGTGTGCGTGTTATTGTAATTTGCGTTCACGGAACTGTTGGTATCTACAGTCGCAATGGCAAACAGTTTGAAAACTTTAATCACATCATTCCGCAGCTACAGCGTGTAATGCCAGTGATACAAAACGCAATGAGTACACCGAACTTTGTGCTTGACGGCGAAATGATGAGTGATGATTTTCAAACACTCATGCGACAAGCACATCGCAAACACAACGCAGATGCAAGTGACAGTCGATTCCATATTTTTGATATCGTTAACTACGGTGGATTCATGCAAGGTGTAAGCCGTGTAAAACAGTCTTCTCGTACAGATATGTTACATGCTCTTCGTGTACGTATTGAAGAAGAACCCAATCTTCGTGTAGAACCGTTCTTGCGTGTGGATTTAAACACAGGCGAAGGCATTGACGTAATGCATCGTTATGCTGATGAGTGTATTGCGCAAGGGTATGAAGGTATTATGATCAAAGACGCTAATGCTCCGTACGAGTGTAAGCGCACAACGCATTGGCTTAAATGGAAGCCAAACATTACTGTTGATCTTAAGGTAATCGCAGTGGAAGAAGGCACAGGACGCAACGTTGGTAGGTTAGGCGCTCTTGTGTGTGAAGGAGTAGATGATGGTCGCACCATCAAAACAAACGTGGGCAGCGGTTTTACTGACGGTGATCGTGATTCCTTTTGGAATTCCCGCAATGACGTTATTGGTACTATTGCCGAGGTCCGTGCAGATGCGGTTACACAAAACCAAGATGGGTCGTATAGTTTACGGTTCCCACGCTTCGTAAGATTTAGAGGGTTTGGCAAGGGCGAAAAGCTCTAAAAACCCAATAAATACACTATGTTCTTGATTTACTTAACACTCATAACAGCGTTAAGCGTTAGTGCTATTGCTATCTATTATTCTGTTGTTGGGTTAACAACAATCTTCGCTGCGAGTGTTATCCCAGTTGCCATTATGGGTACTGCTCTAGAAGTTGCTAAACTTGTTACAGCAGTATGGCTACACAAGCACTGGCGCACAGCAGTCTGGTGGCTTAAAGGCTATTTGAGCATTGCTGTCGTTGTACTCATGTTTATTACAAGCATGGGTATCTTTGGCTTCTTGAGTAAATCACACATTGAACAAACAGCAGCATCAGACGAACAAACTGCAAAGATACAAACAATTTCCGGAGTTATCTCTCGAGGCGAAGCAAAAATTGCTAGACTTCAAACAGACATTGACAGACTAAGTTCTGGCACAGCAGACACACGTGTTGACACACTAATTGAACGTGAACAACGTGAACTAGAACGTTTAACCGCGGTGGTTAACACAGAAAAAGATACACTGCGTTCTGCTGCACAGCGTAATGTTGATTCGGTTAATGAAAAGATCGAATCTGCTAGAGCCACTATGGAAACCGAGCTTGCAAATACACTGTTTGGTAAAGCAGCAGTTCGAGAAAAATTCGAAGCAACACGCACAGAATACAATCAAGAAATCCAAACAATTCAACAACGGCTAGTGCAAGATCTAGCGGCAGTTGACGCAAAATACGCAAACAATTTTGCAGATGTAAATGCACGATTAGCAAAACTAAAAACGCAATCCGAAGAAAAAACTGGAACAATTGAAACACGTATTTCGGATATTGAATCTCAGTTAACTGTGGTACAAAAAGAAGTTGACGCAGCTCGTGAAGAACGTGCAGTACTAGAAAGTGCATTCCGCCAGCTAGAGGCAGAAGTTGGACCAGTTAAGTACATTGCAGAATTTATTTACAGTACAGAAGCAGATCGTAACTTGCTTGAAGACGCTGTTCGCTGGGTTATTGTTACTATTATCTTCGTATTTGATCCACTAGCTGTGCTATTATTGATTGCAAGTCAGTATTCTTTTGAACAAGCACGTGAAAAACGCAATCCCAAGAAACAAGAACCTGCATATGAAGCAGACGACGGTCCGCTAACGAAAGAACAAATCAATCAAATTGAAGAAAGTGTTGATGATATAGATGATATTTGGAACACTGTTCCTGTACTACAAGAACCCAAACCTGCTGCACCAAAAAAAAAGAAAACGGTAAAGAAAGCGACAGTTAAGAAAAAAACAAAAACAAAGGAAGTAAGCAATGAGCAAGTGGACACAAACCAAAAGCCCAAACAAGAGACGCAACCGACTACAGAAGAAAGCAATGGTCGCATTTCTACGGAAGAAGAAGTAAAAGTTAGATTAACACGTGTCGGCGACGAATACATTTCTTATGAAGGCAAGATGTATCGTGATCATGCACTAATAAAATCACATCCAGAACTACAGTTAGATTTACAGCACGAAGTTCCGTTTGGACCTAGATTTCCGGTAAAATCAAACGAAGGTAGATTATTTTTACGCTCTGATCTAGAACCAACTAAATTATATAGGAGCAACGGAAATACATGGGATCCACAGGATAAAAATATTCTAGCAGAATCAGCATATTCAACAGACTATATTGATATGCTTGTTGATAAAATTGCTGCCGGTGATTATGATCCAGAATTACTAAACATAGTTGAAAAAAGAAAAATACAAGAAAGAATAACCAACGATTTATAACATGTCAGAACCAAACACAGAAACCAGTATTAACGAGTGTAGTTTTTGCGGCAAGCACAAGGATCAAGTTGTAAAACTTATTGTTGGCGAAGGTGTTAGTATTTGTAATAACTGTGTTGATTTCTGTGTTGAGTTACTAGAAGAAGAAAAACCAGATAGTAAAAAGAAACACGAAGCTAAGAATATCGACCCCGTAGAACTTAAAGCACATCTAGACCAATATGTTATTGGCCAAGATCAAGCAAAAATGGTTTTAAGCGTAGCTGTTGCTAATCATTATAAACGCATTAATAAGAAAACTGATGTTCGTGTAGACAAAAGCAATGTACTCTTGCTTGGCCCTACTGGGTCCGGTAAAACATTACTTGCCAAGTCAATTGCTGAATATTTAGATGTGCCATTTGCTATTGCAGATGCCACAAGTCTAACCGAAGCAGGTTATGTAGGCGACGACGTTGAAGTATTGATTAGCCGGTTACTGCAAAATGCAGACGGTGACGTAGAACGTGCACAACGCGGCATCGTGTTTGTTGATGAAATCGATAAAATTTCACGCAAATCCGAGTCTGCTAGTGTAACACGTGATGTAAGCGGTGAAGGCGTACAGCAAGCATTGCTTAAAATGGTAGAAGGAACTACAGTGCGTGTTCCAAATTCCGGTGGACGCAAACACCCACAAGGTGATATGACCGAAGTAAACACACAAAACATATTGTTTATTGCTGCTGGTGCATTTGTTGGCTTGGATGACATTCTTAAAAAACGTGTTCAAGGCACAGGAATTGGGTTTGGTGCTGATGTAAATAAAATTGATACCACGGGCATTGACTTGCTACCAAGTGATTTAATCAAGTTTGGACTTATTCCAGAGTTTGTTGGACGTTTTGCTAGTTTTGCTTTTGTGCAAGAACTAAGTCGTGAGGACATGGTTTATATTTTAACCAGCGTTGAAAACAGTTTACTACGCCAGTTTGAATACCTATTTAAGTGCAATGAAGTTGAGCTAGAGTTTGCCCCGGAAGCATTGTTGCTAATTGTAGATCGCACCATTGAGCAAAAAACAGGAGCACGTGGCTTGCGTGCTGAACTAGAAAAGGTGTTAATGCCGCATATGTTTAATCTAGTTCGCTATCACAATAACAGTGTAGAAAGAGTGGTTATTGACGAAACTTTGGTAAATACTCCAACTGCATTATTATAGTAGTTTATTATAAATACCTTTAACATGATTAAACCAACAGGAACAAAAGTATACGTAAAAGACGGTAACGTTGAAAAGGCACTGCGTAAACTAAAGAAAAAAGTTCAACGCAATAATACCTTGCAAGAAGTTAAAGAACGTCAAAGTTACGTACAACCATCTCAAAAACGCAAAACTGCTAAAGAAGCAGCCAAACGCCGCTGGGCCAAACACGTTCGCAGTCAAGAATTACCAGTGAAACCACGTGGCAAGTGGTAAAACTGTTGACATTTCAATAAAAAATTCGCTATACTATACGTTAGTATTATAAATACTATTGTAGACGCCAGGGTTGGGTCTACATTTTGATTAGACTTGCTTAATATAAGGAGACTAAAATGACTAATCTATCTACATTCGACTTCTCACCTCTTAACCGTACAGCCATTGGCATTGATCGCCTAATGAGCCACATGGTCCGCAACTTTGAAACTACGCAACAGGACAACTATCCTCCATATAATATTGTGGAAGATAGCGAAAACGAGTACACACTTGAAATTGCTGTTGCTGGCTTCAAGAAAGGTGACATTTCCATTACTTCACAGGATGGACAACTAACTGTTACTGGCGAAAAGCAGGAAGAAGACAACCGTAAATATACCTGGAACAAGATTGCTACACGCAAGTTCAACCGCACCTTTACACTGGGCGAATATGTTGAAGTCACAGGTGCTAGCCAGGAAGACGGTATCCTTTCAATCAAACTAGAACGCATTGTTCCTGAAGCAATGAAGCCAAAAGCTATTGCTATTGACTACAAAGGCTAGTATAATACGGCGACAAAATGGGGAGGTTTTGCTCCCCATTTTGTTAAATATTACTATAACAGGAGAAAGGATTTGTCTACTCAAGTTGAAACTAGAACCAGAATTAAGCCAAACATTGCGCTGCAAGAACCTCCTATGTTTAAGGTAATTTACCTAAACGACGAGCAAACCAGCATGCAATTTGTTATTGACAGCCTTGTTGATTTTTTTGATTATGCACCAATCAGTGCCGAAAAAATTACCGAAGACATCCATGTACAAGGCTCAGCAGTAGTAGCCGTACTGCCCTATGAAATGGCCGAACAGAAAGGTATTGAAGTAACTGTGAGTGCTCGTAGCAACGGTTACCCACTGCAAGTTAAACTAGAACCCGAAGAGTAATTTATGTATATTATTGTCGGAGAAGAAGCCGCCGCAAGGGTGGATAATAAGTATCTCGTCTTTGAATTAGACACTATTCTTTACAGTGAAGATTCTGCGCCAGTTAAAAGCTATTGTGTTGTAGATAACGAACATGTTCCTCTTCAAGATATTGCAGCAATGGAACAGTATAAAAATCTTCACGCTAAACTAATTGAAAACTATCATAAGCGTAACTGGAAATTCTGTTTGGATGCAATTGAACACCTGCGTGGTAAATTCCGCGGAGAGTTAGATACATTCTATGATGACATGGAAAAACGTTGTCAAGTATTCACGCAGTTTGAACCACCCGAAGACTGGACCGGCGTTTACGATAAAACCAAGTAAATCAGTAATATACGCACATAATCATCACAAAACCCCCAAATAAATACTACAACAAGTAGAATGGGGGTTCAACTTGAAAGACGGCATAGATGTCTTACTAGGCATCGTATCAGTACTGTTAATAGCAATAATTTTGCTATTTACATTTCGTGCAGAGGCTGGTGAGTTAACTCACCAGTTTCATAGTCCTGCGTTTAGCGGAAATGGGTATAGTACCCACGTCCTAACTATTGACCAGTTAGAACAGCAACGTAAGCAAAAAATCAAAGACGACGAACAAGCCGCTATTGATAAGGCAGAGCGCGAAGAAAAAGCGACTAATATCTATAAGTTTCAAAATAACCTAGAAAGTCGCATCTACGCACAGTTATCTAAACAAATTTCTGACGCACTGTTTGGTGAGGACAGCAATTTATCAGATACAAACTGGGTAGAAAACACAACCCCCTTCGGTGACACCATTAAATGGAAACGCGAAAACGACATCGTGTATGTTGAAATATATGACAGCAACGGTAATCTAGCAAGCGAATTCCAAACACCGGTTGGGGATTTTGCATTTTGAAGCGTTTTCTAGCACTTGTACTA
>Ga0208019_1000590_pt1 | contig 19655 bp, 26 predicted proteins | sample CB_VirMetaG_5_FD_184540 | JGI IMG/M metagenome (GOLD analysis project Ga0208019, IMG submission 184540) | Freshwater to marine saline gradient viral communities from Chesapeake Bay - CB_1508_1D Viral MetaG (SPAdes) (version 4) | ecosystem: Environmental > Aquatic > Marine > Coastal | place: USA...
AGTTTTACCAATACCAGGAGGACCTGCAAGAAGGAGATTTGGAATCTCACCTTTCTCTACAAACTCCTTAAATGTTTTTTTAGTTTCATCAGGAAGAATACAATCATCAATTACTTGAGGACGGTATTTCTCCACAAAAAGAAATTCACTTGTCATAATAAATTATTCCCCAATAGTATGAATCACTGGTTTTTCGTTTGCCAGTATACGATATATCTCTACATTCTGTCCAGAAGAAACTGGAATAAATTCTGTTTCTGGATTAAATTCATTATCACGAATTGCCTGATTAATGACAATAGATCCATCTTCTCCAGAAATACTGCGATGATAAGTTCCAATAGGAATTATAAGAGCACCAGAACTTCGATTTAAATGGACTATATGGTAGGGATATTTCCAGGCAGGATTTACCAATTCAAATGTACGAATACCAGACAAAACACGATTATGATCAGTTTGATGATAATGAATATAGAACTGCTTTGCGCCAACTACATCATTTGGCGGAGAAATAGCAGGACCAGTATGAACTACAAGGTCGGAAGCATTTGAATCCTCTACAGAAATATCATAAAAAATAACAGAATCAGTTTCGCGAAACACTCTATGCTTCTTGAAATTAACTTCACTCATAATTAAATCCAATCAGGTTTACGTTGCGGCATACGAAGATAGTTATCAGACACCCAAGATTTAGATGCGATATACCTTTTGTATGCTTCAAATGTATCAATTGTATTATCGTACTTCCATTCCTCAGGCATTGCTCGTGCGAAAGGAGTTACCTCTGTCAATTTACCTTTAGGAAAAAGGTAATAAGCGTGAGTCAGTGTTCCTTCACAGGAATGCTGTTTATTATATCGTAGAGTATACTCTTGGCACAAGTTCAATCCCCACTTGATGAGCCAGTAGGCATTATCCACCGTCTCTGCCGCCCATTTAGTACAGGGATGGTTGCGGAATGCCCCTTTCTCTGTCTTGTAGGCAGTGCCGTCTTGCTTGGGAAGAGTCCCATAATTATGATACCAGGGAGAAGCAATAATGCTAAGCATCTGGCAGCACTCCAACGGCATTTTGACAATGTGTTTGTCAGGAAGGCAAATGGCACTCTCAGCAGGAAATGGATCTGTAACAAAGATGTTCATCGATACCAACCAACGAGACTGAAGATATATTCGAGACCCCAGTCTAGCGCACAGGGAGGAATATCGTCAACCTCATCAAAGACAATTTGTCTTGCTTCCAGAATTCGTTTTTGACCTACAGCATTCAAGTTTGCCTTTGAAGCTCTCATGAATTCTTCCAGATCCTCTTGGTTTCCATTCTTAAACCCACTAATGTAAAGTTCACGAACTTCATGCATGACAGAGGCAGTTTCTTCTGCGAATGTAACGGTATGACTTTTGAGAGGAATGGACATAGTTTTCATACATCCCATAGAAAACTTCATCGCATCTCGGGTTTCTTCGATGGACAAAGCATCCTCATCATTGGCACGGAACATATGCTGAACCACACCATTACTACACTCAATCACTCGGAGAAGAGCAATCTTATTTTTCTCTTCGTCTGACAAATTGCCAAACAATTCATCCCAGTTTTTCATTCCAATGGTCTCGTAAATGATTTACTTACGATGCTTTTGGCGTCAAGCATCATCTTCATGTATTTTACACCCTCCTTGGGTTTCGTGTGATCCCCACAGGTGAAAATGTCACACACTGCCATACCCAACTCAGGCCAAGTGTGAATACTAATGTGACTCTCAGCTAACATCGCCACACAAGTGACACCCTGAGGGTCAAACTTGTGTGAGTTGAGTGCTAATAAAGTTGATTCACATTTAACTGATGCCTGATAAACAACATCCCTTACAAACTGTTCGTCATCTAAGAACGATTTGTTGCACTCTTTTAGAGTGAAGAGAATGTGTTTCATCAACCAAAAGTAGAATCAGGTTCCAGAGCAATATGGTATGTCACATCGAATGAAGTATTCTTAAATCGTGACAGAAGTTTACGAGAAATAACTACCTCATAAGAACCAGGAAGAATCTTGATGTTTTCTACCTTGAAGTTGAAAGAGAAAGTTTCATCAGTTTCACCAACAATCACAGAGAAATCGTTGGAAGTATCGTTCTTCTTATCACGAACCACAAGTTTCACAACACCTGCTTCACCAACCACAGACAAGTCAGGGAGTTGATAAACAGCAGCAGCTTTAAGCAACTTATCAAGTTCTTTGGTATCAAGAAGGAAACAAACATCTTCACTTGGCAGAACAATATCCTTTTCTGGGGGAGTAATGATTACGTTAGGATCCGCAAAGAAATACTTGGAACGGGAACGACCTTCTTTAATAACAACATAACCATCATTCTGAAAGTCAAGTTCAGCATTCTGATGAAGATTGAGACCATTCAAAAACTGGTTCAAATCGTAGATACCAAAATCTTTAGGAAGTTCTTCTTCAATCTTTGCTTCCGCAAGAATATTCTTCATCACAGAAATAGTACGAAGACTATTACCTTCCCTAAAAAGAATAGACTGGTTAATAGAAGAGAAATTTTTCAGTAGAGTCAGAGTTTTATCAGAGAGTTTCATAATTTTATCTTGAAGTTTCATTGATTGTAGGTTTCACGGACAGCATTCTTATCATTGTAGTTCATCAAAAGAACAGCATAGTGCAAGATCTTCATAATGTCACGACGTGCAGTTCCTTTCTTGTCGTAACGAGAGGCATACTTCAAGATATTGCTGCGACAGAATGCTTCCCCGTCTCCACATGCTTCAATCAGATCCAAAGTTTGAATCTTTTGATCTCCAGCAGAGTAATGTTGAGTGTAAGTTCCACGAATATATTCAAGAAGTTCCTTAACAATCTCCTCTTCATTATATTTCCAAGGAGTTGCTGGAGAAGGTTTAATAATGTCAGTCATGTTAATGTTAAAAATCGAATCACTCATAAGGGAAGGCACTTTTTTACCTTCCCCAATTATATCAGAAAGGTGCTTCAGATGCAAGTTCTTTGGCAGGCATTTGGAAATCTGCATCAACTTTATCATAAAGTTCCAGGAAGGCTTGCTTGGTTTCGTCATCAAAACGGTTCACACACACTTGGATTGCCTTTGCCTTGTCTTGGAAGATGCTGTAGGCACGGATGATATGAACCAAACGACGGGTGCTGATAATTTCCTCAATACCACCATCATAGAAGGTCTTGCGGATAATGTCTCCCCAGTCCACCAGGCGCTTACAGAAGTCACGGTCTTCCACTCCAAGATCCAGTGCAACCCCTTCCAGGATCTTCTGTTCGGTTGCAGGTGAAGGATAAGATTGTTCAAAGGTCACAGGGAAACGTTCCAGGAATGCCTCGTTGAGCACGTTAGTGCCGATGAAACGTCCATCATCAGAACCCTTACCCTTGGTGTTTGCAGTAGCAATAACGTTGAAACCAGGAGCAGGTTTCACCCAACGACCAATCTTCTTTAGGAAGACACCCTTACCTTCTAGAATGGACTGAAGACAGAGGATCTTATTGGAAGCCAGGTCGATCTCGTCAAGGAGAAGGATTGCTCCACGTTCGAGTGCTTCGATGACGGGACCGTTATGCCATGCAGTATTCCCATCAACAAGCCTAAACCCACCGATAAGGTCATCTTCATCAGTTTCAATCGTAATGTTTACACGGATCAATTCACGACCCAACTGAGCACAAGACTGTTCCACTCCGAAAGTTTTCCCGTTACCACTAAGACCAGTGATAAAGGTAGGGTAAAACAAACGACTGGAAATAATTTTCTTGATATCATTGAAATTACCAAACTTGACGAAGGTATCATCTTTTTCGGGAATTAGATTTTGTTCAATAGGTGGAACCACTGCAGGTGCGTTAAAGGTACGTTCGATTTCTTCAACTTTTTGTTGAGTTACTTCAAGATTCCACTTACCACGACCAACTTTGAATTTGTCAAGTTTTTTAGCAACAGTTTGATAATTACAACCATTCAAATTACACCAGGCACGAAGGTCACCACTGCTGATGTTATTACCATACAGATTTTGCAGGGAGGTGCGGATGTAGTCAGAAGAAAGTGCCATGCTTGTTTCGTTTCAACCTAGTTATCATATACGAAAAAAGGGGTCTCAAAGACCCCCAGTGGTCAGTTCTCAGACTGTCCATACTTATATCTCATTGCTTGTACCAACCACGCTTGTGATAGTGATTTTGGACCTTCTTTTAAAATTTGAATTACTTTGGGATCTTTTTCGGAATTAATAGCAATTTCTTTCCAGTTTTGTTTCATTCTCCCTTTGTTTTATCGTTCTTTTTGGTATTAATACTTTTTCTGATAGCATCTATTCTCTTGGCAGTAGCATCAACTTCTACTGGTTCTTTCTCATACCCACCATATGATTTCCACCCAGCAGGTGGACGATGCATTTGACGATAACGATATGCTTCAGCAGTAAATTTTTGAAAGGTCTTCATGCTACCAAAGAAATAAATTCTCCTAATACTTTTTTATTTAGTTTTTTAGTTTTAAGAGACTTGACAAAGGCAGACTTGATTTGGGACTTAGTTGCATCATCAGCAACTTCAAATTCACTATCTTGGGAAAGTGTAGAAGCAGACAAACCAAAGTATGCATCATACCCAGAGTTGGTAATGGTAAAACTCTTCATTTTTTTCCAATCATTTAGGATTTTATCATAAACCTTACCATCATCAATCGAATGATAAAGTTGAATAAATCGATTTGCATATCGATTTTCAAGAACACGAATGCCAATAAAATTTATATTAGAAAACTTGTCTTTCAAATTCCTCAAAAGAACATCAGTAAATTCATGATAACCATAACCAATACTGTAAGTAGTTCCAAGTTTACGATCACGGAGAAATGTATTATGGGGGTGAACATATCCGCTACCAAGAACTGGTTTGTCCGAATAAGAACGATGAACTTCTTTATGGTATGTAAGTTGATTTGATTCACCATCAGTCAAAACAATACATTGAACTTTCTGTAGTTTGTTTTCTTTCCGAAACTTGGGAAGAATCTGATGAAGAGAAATCAGTGCTTCATTCAAAGGAGTTCCCGAAAGGCACATACGGTTGGAATAAGTATACGGAGAAGTGTAAGACCTGCCAAAACAATGAGCAAGACGCCAAATGTTCATCATTTGGTGTTCAAGTACACTTCCAGAAACTTTACTTGTAAGAATATTCATCATAGAAAATGAATCATCAACGGACAAAAGTCCTTCTTTCTTATCGTAATGAGGAGTGCGATCTGCAGAAATATATTCTTGAGTTTCATAATCATACTCACAACGACGCCACTCATTTGTGAAAGCATAAACCTCAAAAGGAATGGAAACCTTCTTGCAGAACCACACAAGATTGAAAAGTTGTTTGCAAGTGTCAAGCATTACATCTGACATGGAACCTGACCAGTCCAACACAAACACCAAACCATGATTCTTACCATCAGCAAGAGTTGTTACTTTCTTGAACAAGTCTTCGTTGTATTTGTAAGTATGAAGTTTGGTGCAGTCAAGAATACCAGTGCGGGCAGTGGTGGAACGAGCATAGGAGTCTGCTGCCTTGCGACACTCAAACTCTTTGACCAAATAGTTTACTTCTTTCCCCGAAGAAGACTTGAACTTTTTAAACTCTCTATCAGATTCTTCGTAAAGATTAATCGCAACAAATTTTTTCTCTTCAGCACATTCGTTATGAATTTTTTGTTGATGTTTAAAAGAATTATCAATTTCCTTGTGAACATCAAAATTCTTAGAAATAATAGTATCAAGATTTACTTGAGGAACTTGAACATACACGTTTTCGCATCCACCATTTTCAACAAGATCCCGAATTTTATCCTCTAAAGATTCTGCAGTGCGAACTTCAGGTTCACCATCCTCACTAGAATTTACTTGAGTTTGGTCTCCCTGAGCAGTGCCACCATAAGAACCTTCATCTTCCTTAGGTTGAGAGTTATCACTCTCCCCCTCTTCTTCAGAAGAGGAGTCATTAGTCTCTACAATATCATTAGCAGGAGACTGAGATTCACCTTGAGTTTCGTGCGAATCAAGATCAGAAATCTTTTGTTCTTTCTCCTTTTCTTTTTTACAATATTTGTAGAGTTCTTCTGCGGCAATCAAAACATCAGAAAAAGTTTCACAAGCACCAATCAAATTGATAATTTCTTGTTCTTCAGATTTAAATTCTAAAATGATAAAGTTACCAATTTTAAAATAAAGATTAGCACGGTCTGCAAGATTGAAGGATGAAATATCTTCATCATCAATCTGAAAGAAGTCTTCATCATTCAGTTCTTTATATCCATTATAAAATGTCCTAGCAAGTCCAGCATACTTGCGTTTCATCAGTTTTTCGATACGAGCATCTTCAACCACATTCACGAACTGTGGAGGAACTTTTACTTTCTCCAACCAATCCTCATCAGGAGTAAAGAGTGCATGACCCACCTCATGACCCACCAGAAGGTCATAGACGGTGTTACTTGCCTTCTCCCACAAAGGAAGTGTCAATACACGAGTATGAACGTTAAAGCAAGCAGTGGAGACCTTCTTATGCTCAACTACAAGATCTTCAGTAGCCAGCAGTTTGGCAAGTTGAGACTTGATTTCGTGAGAGACTGCCATTTGATTCCTTTCTTATGAAACCATAATACGAAGAAACCGTCCCATTAGGACGGTTCATGTGACACTTTTTGAACTGGGCAAGTCGTTTCTTTGCTTGCCTCAGTGCTTGTGGTTTTAAATGTCGTTTTTGTTCTTTTTTAGAATGTTTTTGCCAGTTTGGGACTTGCATGGTTCTGCTCCAATCAGGAGATCATACGACTAAATCCTTTAACTTTCTCAAACTTAAAGACACTTTCAAATCTGTCTTCCATACCTACCTTATGAGAGATAATAAAGACATTGGAATCCTTCACAACATAACGAATAATCTTGATAAAGTCTTCGGTTCCCAATCCATCAAGAGAAGAATCAAAGATTTCATCAAGAATTAATAGATTGGTGTTGGTTGAATTTTTAAACTTAGCAACTTCTCTCCAAGTAAAGAGAAGTGCCAAGTCGATTCTTTGTTTTTCACCTTCACTAAAAGAAGAATAAGAAAAATCTTCGTGAATAGGAGATTGAACAGTTTCATTAAACTCTTCATCAAGTGTGAAGTTAATGTAGAAATCCAACATTTGCAGATACCGATTAACTTGTTGATTAATCAGTGGCAGATACTTTTTGATTATTTTGGATTTTACACCACTGTCTTTTAATAACGAATAAGAAAAGTCGTGATATTGAATCAGTTCTTTCTTTCCAGACAGATCATCATATACTGATTTTAGATCTTTTTTAAAGTTTTCTAATTTCTCATGTTCAGAATTTCGGTTTGCAAGGTTCTCGGTAATTGTTTGAATTTCATGTTCAAGACTTCGGATTTGTTTTTGTAATCCGTTAATCCTAATATTGTTTTGAGAAATGCCATGCGTTAGGTTTGTTACCTCTTTTGATAGATCGAGAAATTGGTGCTCTCTTTGTTCTTCGTTTTTAATTGCCTCCTCTAGTTCTTTGTAACCAGATTGCAACTCTTTTGCATTATCTTGAGCACTCCTAATTCTATTTAACCTAAACTCCTCTTCTATACTTTGGGTACAGGTAGGGCATACCGTATTCTCAGCGAAGAACTTATGCTCTTTAGTAATCGTAGATACTTTCTGAGATATCTTGCCTTTAAGATTTCCCAACTTACGAAGTTTGTCGGTCGCTCCAACATACTCTTCTAGTTGTTTTTCTAATAAAGTGAGTTTATTAGAAATCTCAATATTCTCTTCATTGTAATTATCAATCTCAACATTGATATTGGCAATCTTTTCCTTATTGGCACTTACGTTGGCATTACCAAGATTCTCCAACTCTTCAATAAAGTTCTGTTGCATTTGAACTTTATCCCTGACAGATTCTTTTTTCAGATCGAGAGTTCTTATTTCTTCTTTTAGTGAACGAATCTTTTCTTTAATAATGGCATTCATGGAAGAGAAAATCTTAATATCCAAAAGATCTTCAATAACTTCCCTACGACTTGCCGCAGTCAGTTGCATAAAGGGAACAAAGTTACTGCTACCCAGAATAACAATTTGAGTGAATGACTTATAGTTCATCTTGAGAATAGATTGTTCCAAGTACTTCTGCTGGTCAATGGCAGAAGAACTTTGATCTAAAACAGATCCATTGCGATAAATCTCAAAGATATTTGGTTTGATTCCACGACGAATCATCCAATCAGTAGAACCAATCTTCAGTTCAATCTCCACAAGACACTCCTTTTCGTTTATGGAGTTGATAAGTTGTGGTTTATTAATCTTACGGAAAGCTTTTCCAAACAACACAAAACATAGAGCATCAAGAATTGTGCTCTTACCTGCACCATTATTCCCCACAATTAAAGTGGTTGAGTTTTTATTCAGTTCAACTTCAGTAAATTGATTTCCAGTAGAAAGAAAATTTTTCCAACGGATCTTTTCAAATAATATCATTTTCTTTAGGGGGAATCACAATATCATTGGGTGTAATAATAACATACTCATGCCCGTGCATTTCACAAACATTTACAAGCAAGTCACTCTCTATTTCCATCACATGCATTTCTGGATAGTCATCCTCTTCTAACATCAAGGCAAAACGAGTAGCATCATCCTCTTCTTCAAAAAGATAAAGAACTTGATTCCCATCTTCATTTACTACAGAATATGCACCTTCGTCTTCTCTGCCATTGATTGTTAAAATAAACATTCTACACTAGTTCGCAAGCCTCTTGATATACTTCGGAAATAAGTTTTTGAACTATTGATTTATCAAGTTCAATTTCTGCTTCCTCTACATATCTATTCAAGATAGAAATCGTATCTTCTGACTCAAATGCTTCAAACTCTTCATTCTCTTGGATTTGAAAGTTCTCTACAACTTTAAGTTCAGCAACATTGGAAGCATAGAGTTTATCAATAAATTTTTCAAACTTCTTCATGTCCGATTTTTTTCGAACAATCACTCTAACAATTTTGTTCTGATATTCACGAGTATCAAAAGTTTGGTAATTGGTATCCTCATAATAAATGTTATAAAACATTTTATATGGATTGTTGATTGGAGTATGTTCTAGAGTTTCAGTATCAAAGATATGAAATCCTCTAGTATCATTTAGATCATTCCAATACAATTCATAGGGATTTCCAAGATAATAAACTACTGAATTGTTCGATCTAGTGTGATAGTGACCAGAGAAGACCTTGGTGAACTTGTCAAATAATTTGCTTTCCAAACCATGCTCCATGACGATTTGGTTATTAACTCTAAATCCTTGGAGCTCAAGGTGCCCCATCGCACACTCGCAAGATGTTTTTTGAATAAGTTTGAGAGCATTTTTCTCATTTTCTTGATTAATCCAGGGTATAAAAAGTACTTTAAGTTTGTCTAATAAAACTTCAGTTGGTTCGGAATATACAGTTACATTATCATATTCACGCAAAAGTAAATCAACTGCATTTACTTCGTTGGTGTTTTTATAGTAAGCAGTATGATTACCTACGATCGTATGAACACTAACTCCCATTTCGTTAAGACGATCATAGTAATTATTTTTAGCCCACGATAGTGCAGAGAAATCAATTCCTTTACGACTATCAAAAGTATCTCCCATATCTACAACTGTGGTAATCCCGTACTGTTCCAGCGTCGGGAAAAACACTTCATTGTAAAATTTTAGGAAATACTCATGAAAGAGTTTAGAATTCTTTCTTGCTCCAAAGTGTTGATCTGTAATAATTGCTACTTTCATTCAATACCGAAGTTTGGAGTGAATATTGTCCTTGATTGAATTATAATCTGAATATTCAGATCCGTCAACACTTCCACTATCAAATACCTGATCGTATCCTGTTTTTTCAAGAATCTTATTCTTGATTTCCAATTGTTTCTTTTCTTTTTGAATACGTCTTAGAAATGCGTAGTGAATAATCTGTGTAAAGTAAGCAAAAGGATTTTGGGACTTCTCTGGATTAAAGTTATGAATATACTGAACACAATTTTCAATACCATCACAAATCATATCATCTTTGAACATATAGTTGACAAAGTTTGGTTTGAATGATAAATGATTTGCAATCTTCAAGAAACACTCACCAATATATCTGGGAATTTGTGGTTTTGGATTACCTTTAATTTTAGCAATCTCAACATCCTCACGATACTTAATAAGTGCTGCAAGAAACTCTTTGTTGTTTACGTAATGCTCTGACCTTTTTCTTCTGGTCATAACTGCTGTAGTTATCATTAGTTTATCTCATAATATGTATGAATTATACCATCTATACAAATAGTTGACAAGGTTCTAAAAACTGTGTAGAATACCTTTGTTGGGTTTGAAGATCAGGCTTTAGCTATTCTTAAATAGCTTCTCTAAGATCTCTTTAGCATCATTGACATTTGCTAGATATCCCATTTTACGAGATATCTTTGCTTGATTGCTCTTTGTTTTAAAACTTTCTCTACAATAAGTTTGGTACATAGAAATCATTTCAATGTCTGAAGATTCAGTCATTGTAAGAACATCATCAATATTAATAATAAACATATCTTCTGTGGTTGTCTTTAACCAAGGCTCTATCTTGTATCCCATTACTCCTGATCTACCTTTTATTTCAGCAACAATAATGGGATTAGTAACTAACAAAAGAGTTCTATCTTCTTCTTCGGTACATGCTACCTTTGCGAAGATTTCCTCTCCGGTTTTTAGTTTTAAGGTTGCATAAAAATCTTCTTCTATCATTTGCTCTTTAGTTGTATTGTAAGGATTTCATAGTTAAACTGTTCCTCGTTGTATATACGGATTCTTTCTATGAAATGATTAAGAGTATAATTTTTTCTTGAATTTAGTGTACAATCATCAGAGATGTCATAAAGAACTGCTTTAGTTTTATTCTTTCCTTTTCTAAGAACTCTTCCAATTGATTGAAGATTTCTAACTCTAGATTTACTTGGAGATGCAAAAATTACATTATTAAGACTTTTTATATTAATGCCTGTTGAGAAAGTTCCGTAAGATGCAACGATGATTGCGTTGTTTTCTCTTTCTGTAATTTCTCTTACCAGTTCTCTTTCTTCAGCATCCACTCCACCATGAACGAAAAATACTTTACGATCTTCACGGTTGTTGTTATTTATCATCTCATATAGTATTGCTCCATGAGCTTCAACTCTCGAAAACAAAACAAGGGTATTTCCTTTGAGATCTAAAGAAAGGTTTGTAATAAATTTATTTCTTTGTTCATGAGAGATTAGATATTGAATTTCATCCTCATAAGTTTCAAATTTTTGTGGAGGATGTTTAAGAACAAGACATTGAATATCCAACTGAGAAAGGTGTCCTTGCTTCATTAGTTCTGCAGTTTTGGTAACTTTATATGATGGTCCAAATAAACCTTCCAGAACCCATTTATGCGTTTGAGTTCCATCTAAAGTTCCTGTAAACCCAAAACGATATTTTGCATGATGAAGTTTGGTCATGATCTGTATCAAAGATTTGCTCTTGAACAAATGAGCCTCATCACCTATAATTACACCATAATCTTCAAAGAAAGAACGATCTAACTTGTAGACTGATTGCCAAGTTGTAATTGTAACCTCGTGTTCATTAGTCTTCTCCCTACCAGAATATATCTTGTGGCAATATGACTCAGCATCCCAACCATAATCTTCGAAGTCCTTGTACATCTGTTCTACAAGAGATGTCGTTGGAACAATTAAAAGAATTTTTTGCCCTTTATCCACATAATATCTTACGATCGAATAGATCATCAGTGATTTGCCAGATGCAGTGGGGCTTATCAATAGTTTTCTGTTATGCCTTAGAGCATCATATACTCCCTCTACTTGATACTCCCGTGGAGAATGAGCACAAATAGATTTCATATAATCTTTTACACCCTCATATGAAATCTCTTCATTAACTTCAAATGGGAGTCCGTAAAATTTATTATCGTCAAACTTGTAAGTGTATCCGTATTGCTTACAGAAGGATACAATCTTATCTAATAGACCAACATAAATCTGTTTGGATCTCATATCATACAAATGAATCTCCCCATTCCAATTCCTACCACGGTACTGGGGCATAAATTTTGCATTAGGAACCTCAAACTTAAAGTGGTCTCTAAGTTCATATTCAATATGAGGTTCCGTATTAATCTTTAAAAATACTTCGTTGGATTTAGATATAACGAGGTTTGCTGTTGTATCAATCACATCAATCCATTCATCTGGGAGTATTTATTTACCCTAGCCCAGCAGTAAATTTAACAAACTCAATTGCATTTTTGATTTGGAAAGTTCTATTTTGAATCATTTTGAGAATGCTTTCAATGTAATTCAACATTGTATCGTAGTAGTCAAGTTTTAAACAAACCTGAGATAGTTTCTCATCAGCATCTAAGTATTTTTGAAGAGTTTCCTTATCACGAATTTTTTTAGGAAATGGATTCTCCACATAAACATCAGGATCCGCTTTTCCAGTATAATACTCATATCTATCGTGACGGATATTTTTTCTTTGTTGCTCTGCCTTCTTTTTTAGAAGAACAATATTATTATAGATATCAAAATATTTTGCGTGTAAACTTGCAATATTTAAAGATTCTGTATGTAAGTTATCGGGATCAATTTTGCAATCTTCTTCCCACATTTTTTGGATTGTATCCAAATCAAAAGTCATAATGGATTGCCAGCATTATCTACTATATTGTAGATAGTATACTTGAAAGTAACCTCTGCAGTCAAATAATCAATGTCACTGTCTGTTGCATCAAATTGAAGATCAGTTATTGAGTATGGAAAAACGTCAGAGAATTTAACTTGAAAGTTTGAGTTGTTGGAACTTGTAAGAACAGTTAAAGTTGCATCAGAATAAAGATTCATTTGACTTTTATCCTGAACATCCATCACAGAATTATTTTTTTGCCAATTATATATTTCACTTAAAGATTCTGGATACCCAATACCACGAATCCAATTTTGAATTTCCACATAGTTTTCAAGATTTTCATCAACAAGAAACCTAAGAGTTAAATCATTAAATGTAATCTTATCTCCAGGAATGTCAATATCTTTTAGATAAGTTGGTTGCACAGCAATACCTAACGTCATTCCTGGAATATTTGTAGAGTTTCCAAAAAATGCAACTTTAGGTGCTCTGTTTAAAGTAAACTTAAATCCTACAGGTGATAGAAAATTTCTATTCTGTATTTGATTTTTATACGCGTTAGATACTGCCATTTTTTGAATTATTTAGATAAAAAAAGGGACCCTTTCGGGTCCCAGAGAACTCTTGTGATAAGACTCACATGATGTTCTTAACAGCAACTCTTCTGTAGTAACGGTTGCTGTTGACACGCAGACGACCAAGACCTTGATTATCGGCATTGCCTTCCGCAAATGGGTTAGCAACGATGCCGTAACGGGTCTTAAAGCCAATCTTAGGCTGGAAAGTATCCTCTCCAACTGCACGTACCATCTGCAGAGGTACATATGGGCAATAGAACAGACCTGCGTCATAAGGTGAAGAACCCTTATAACCAACAACATAGTATTGGTTGGTTCCTTGTGCCAGACCACTGTTATCAGCAGCCAAGTTTGCAGAATAAGGATCGATATAAACACGATACTTACCTTGCAGAACACCTGCGAAGGTGTTACCAGTGTCATCAACGTTGAGATTAGCGTTGAGTGCAGGGGTGTAATCCAGAACACCAGCCATGGTCAATGCAGAAGCAACGTCTGCAGAGCACATGATGATGTTGCCCTTTCCTCTACGAGTTCTTTGAGCAATTCTGTTTGCATCTCTTTCGATTTGGAACAGAAGACCCTTGAACTTCTCAACCGACCAACGACCGTTAGAGTCAACGTCAAGGTCAAATACACCTTGAGTTGCAACGTTCTCAGCAGCACCTTGCTCAGCAATCTTGTAGATTGTTCTGATAACCTCACGGTTGATCTCAGCAAGAATCTCACTAGAAAGAATGTTAGCAAGTTCTGCTTCTGCATTCAGACCGTGAATTGCCTTCAGGTCTTGTGCAAGCTCAAGTGAATACTCGGCTTTCAGTGCTCTTGACTTTGCAGTAACAGTGACCTTCTCGATAGAGAATGCCATCTGGTTGAACTGATCGCCTGCAGCAGATCCAAGGTTCTCTGCATCACCGGTGTTCATACCCTGACCGACATTATATGCGGTTGAGGTAGCAGAACCGACTGGGTTCAGAATTGAGGGGTTAGTACCAGACTGTGAAGTAGTACCAAGACCAGCATTAACGTCTGAGAAACCACCAGTCAGATTGAAACCGTCATCCTGACCTGAGAATGCGGTATCTGCTTCATCGAAGAATGCTTCAGTTCCGGTCTGGCTATTGTAACGGGAACGCATTGCGAAGATGAGTCCAGTAGGACCGTTCATTGGCTGAACGCCTGCCAGGTCATATGCAACCAGGTTAGGCATTGAACGTCTGATCAGTGAGATCAGAACTGGATCGAAACCTGCAGTAGGTCCACCTGCGGCAGAAGTGCCACCGAAACCACCTGTACCAGCTGAGTTGGTTGGTGCTTCCATCAGGTTCATACCTGAATCGAATGCTGCGGATTCCTTAAGGAATTTTTCTTGGTTTTCCAGCAGGACTGCGGTTACTGCTCTCTTATGGGAGTCTTTGATTGCATCAAGACCTTCATAGTTGAGGAGAGGTGCCCACTTTTCCTGCAGATGCTCGGAATGGAACATTTGCTTTTACCTTTGTGAATGTTTGTGTTTGATTAATATTAAATTCAGTTTTTGGCGAATGCTGAAAGTGTTTTCAGGTAAGCATCCATCGATCCAGAAATTGATTCTGGAGCAACATCTACTCCTTCGGACAGAGTTTCAGTTTTTACCTTTGGAGTTTTGTTTGATGAGAAATATGATTCTCTCAACATCTCCAGTTTCTCACGATATTCTTCTTCACTTTCAAACTCAACACTTTCGGCAAGTGAAGCGAGCTTCTCTCTCTGAGTAGCAGCAAGGCCCTCAGAAATCTGATCGAAGATTCCGTCAGCAACCGACTCTGCGAGTCTTTGGTTAAGGTGGATATTCTTCTCAATCTGCTCGTTGAGTTTTGTCTCCATGTCATCAAGTTTTTCTACCATGCTCTCAAGAACATCATATTTATCTTCAGGGATTGATACATAATGTGCTTCAAAAAGACTCTTCATTCCTTCAAGGAATGATTCTGTCATTTCGGTCTTAAGACCTTGCTCAACTGCCAGTTCATTTTCGGTGAACCATTCTTCGGCAACATATTCAAGATAAGAATCTACTCTTTGTGCAAGTTCTTCTTTAATTTCCTCTACTTGCTCTACGAGTTTTTCCTCGTATTGTGCTTCGAGTGTTTCTTTGATTTCTGCAACCTTAGAGGTCAGGGCAGCTTCAAAAATAGTTTTTGCCTTTTCTTTAAACTCTTCGGAGAGTTCTTCACCACCGAGAAGAGCATTTACATCTTCTTCGATGTCATACTCTTGAGTCTCTTCTTCTACTACTTCTTCTTCAGTCTCTTCAGCTTCGGCAAGAACTTCTTCATCTTCAAGTACTTCTTCTTCCTTAACTGCTTTCATAGCATCGGCAGATTTTGCACCTTTGGTGACAACATCTTTTACCTGCTTAAGGGTAGCACCAGGAGTCTTCAGCTTTGCTGAATCATCATCAGATCTGTAGTTCTCTGGTGTTGGTCCACCAAGATCTTCTACAGAACCAAGTTGAGTACCTGGATCTTTCAGTTTAGGCATTCCTTCTGCCGCCTTTGCACCAGCATTAACGGCGGTTTTGGATTGCTTAGTGCCTACTTCCATTTCTTGTAAATCTCCACGAGACATTTGAACTCTCCGTTTAACCTTAGTTTTAAACTATATTTATTTATAAATTAAAGATTTGCGAGAAAGTCGTTGAATAAGTTTAACTTATTCTCATCCAATCTCTTTTGATCTACAAGAGTATTGATAGTCTTGTAGGTTTTTTCTGCGTATTTTTCACGCAGAATGCCACCATCCCATACCCATTCTTTTCCTTCCATGATACCCTCAACGAAAGCATCAGGAGCGGAAGGATCTGCAACGATATCAGCAGCAGTTGCTAACATAAAATCTTCACCGACAACATTAATTCCCTCTCTTGTCAATTTGAGGGAACCAATTCCACGAGAAGAAACACCAAGTTTTACTCCTTCGGAAATGAGAGATTCTGCAATCTTACCCATAGGAGTAGAAAGAATCTTTGCTTTTCCGATAAAGTTTGAACCACTCTCTCTAAGAGAAACAATCTTGTGAGAAACTCTGTCCAAATTTACGGTAGGACCATCTGGATGTCCGAGTTCTCCAAGTGCTCTACCTTGAGCAACATGGTTCTCATTGTAACGGGCAACTTCTTTGCGAAGAGTCTCCATAGGATACATACGACCATTGCGGTTCTTGATGTTTCCTTGAAGAAAAACACCTTCAATGAAAAGTGATTTTTTACCGTTCTTATTTTCAACGATAAATTCGACCTGTTCGATTTCTTCTCTGATGAGTTTCATGGTTTTAGTTAGTAAATCCTGCTTTTGCTGCTTTGATAGATGATGAAGTCCAGATAACATCAGATGGAAGTTTCTCAAGAAACTCTACAGAATTACCTGGCATTGTGAAGTAATTAGTGGTGGCTGCTCCAACGATTGTCGAAACACCAACAGTAATAATTCCAGCAGTATCATTATGAAGTCTTACGCAAGTGGCACTACTGATGCTTGTGGCAGTTCCAGCAGATCCTCCAGTAGAAACTTCTGTTTCAATTATCTTAGTTCTTTGCATTTGTATAATGTAGTCTTATACTTTTTATTTATGATTCTTCGTAGTCTTCAGTATCTTCCTCAGACTCAGTATCTCCAAAAAGAGAATTTGCCGCAACTGGCTTAAACGAATCTACTCTTTCAGATGCCTTAGCAAATAAAAGATCTTTGATTTTATCACTGATTTGAGAAGGACTCTCATCAGTGACAATCATATCCATTAATTCATCCATTGATTTAATTAATAAAGTCTCAGTTATTTATTAGATTTCCCCATCCTCTGGGATTTCTACCGTTTTTTCTTGTTTTCCTAAGTCTGGTTCTACAACTGGTTTGCCTAAATCCATAACGTCTACGTCAGGAATTGGTTGTCCAGTTGCAGGATCAATTTGCATCTGTGAAGGATCTGGAATAACACCATTTTCAATTTCTTTCTTAATCAATGCATCTTGTTCAATAATCTCTTGATCGGTCTGACGTAGAACTTTTCTTCTTAAATAATCTTGGGAGAAATATTTACCAACATAAGGTTCTGCTGTTACTGCCAAATTCAGTCTTTCATTCAATAATTCAGCATCTTTCAACTCTGAGAAATGATTATCATATAAGAAGTCATATTGGATATGCTCATTCATAATCTCCCAGTCTTCTGGAGTGATGATGTTCTTGAGAATCAATTGCGTTCTCAACATATCACTAAACATATTTGAAAATCTCTTTCTCAAACGACCAACAAACTTACTAAATTTCAGTTCATCTCTCAAAATTTCTGATGATCGTCCAAGATTAAAACCACCATCTCCACCAATTCTTGATGTTGGGACATTTAGTGAACGATACAGTTTTTCTTGGAAATATTTGATATCAGTAATTTCTCCAAGATTTTGCCCACCAGGAAGAGTAGAAATTTCAGTACCTCTACCACCTTCTCTTCTTGGCAACCAGAAATCTTCAAGCATACTCATATACTTTTTATCATCACGAATTTCTCCAGTGTTGGCATCATAAACCAACTTATTACGATATCTCATCATTACATCTCTGAGATATTGCTCTGCTTTTACCTTAGGAAGATTGCCAACATCAATATAGAAAATTCTTCTTTCTGGTGCTCTTGAAAGTCTGTAGATAACTAGTGAGTCCTCAATCATACGGAGTTGATTGAGTCCTTTGATTGCTTTATGAAGATATGAAAGTGTTGATCCTTTATTTCTATCTACAAGTCCTGAGGTGCAATATGTGATGGAATCTCTTGACATTTTGATTCCATTATTTGCACCAGAAGATGTTGGACTTGTTGTTGGATATGTAGTTTTTGGATTGTAAATAAAATACTCTTCAATTTCCGGAAACTCATAATCCATTGGATTATCAGATCTCATTCTTGCAAAAGTATTTCCGTTATCTTTTTTCTTTTTATTTTGACGAACATAACGCATCTTTAGTGCGTCAATATATCTTAATTCTTGAATACCCTCGTGAGGATTTTTTAAATCAATTACTTTGTGGTAATATAATCTACCATCGACATACCAGTTTCTGTAGATTTCATGAGACTTTTTATCAAAGTCTAAAAGTTCTAAGATATATTTAAATTCATTTCTAATTTTGGTCTTAATGCCATCACTTGCATTAAGGTTGTCTAAGTCAATTTGAACAGGGCTATCATTGGTATCAGATACAATTGCTTCATTAACAATATCTTCGATGGCACTATCACATTCTGGATGAAGTGCCATCTCCCGATATCTCTTAATAAGATCAAATTCAGTTCTATAAACTCCCTCAATATCAACATAAGAACCAAAAAAACCACTACTCAAGTAATGGTCATTCCCGTCCTCATTATTAGGTGGGACGGGAGAAACTGTACTTGGTGATAGTGGTTCAGTATCCTCAATAGAGAATCCAAATAATTTTGCCATTATTAAAGTTCTTGACTACTTATGATCTATTTATTATGCTCCAGAACCAGGTGCTTCTGGGAAGTAGTATTGAACTTGGAATTCTACGGTAAATTCTTCGATTGTGTCCGAAGAATCGTAGGAAAGATCAATTGCAGAAACTGCAGTTGGGAAAATATCAATGAAACGATATTGTGCCAGAATGTTTGAAGGCTCTCCAGTTGTATTGTTGCCTTGAGTATTTGAAGGGCTTCTGCCAAGTTGATAAACAATAGCATTACCCATGTAGTCAGATGGATTTGTCAGACCAGAGTGGTCTCCATATTGAGCAACATTTTGCATCCAAGCTTCAAATGCTCTTCTATGTGAGAAGTTCTCGTCGTTGATGATTGTGACGGTCCAAACATCAAATGTTCTATCTCCAGCAACTTTCAGAGTACGACCTCTGAAAGGAACTTCGATTGGAGATACATTTGAACCTGGAAGTGCTGCAGTTTTGCAAAGGAATCTGAAATTCTCAGAATCAAACTGCCCAGTACCGTCACCCTGAATTCCAAGGTTTACTGCCTGTGGGAATGTGACATCAACCTCAAATAAATTGGGACGAGCACCACCACCGATGAGTTTTGACTTAAATTGTGAAATGCCTCTTGTTGGAATTTGTGCCATTTTTAGGTTCCTCCTTTAGTAATTTATAATCTAAAATCAAACTCTACCAACAACTTCTTCGAAGCTTACACCAGTTCTGGTGGCAACGAATGTCAGGGTTACATAGTTAATTGACTTAGCTGGTTTCAGGAAGATGTCAGCTCTAAACTCATTGTTGT
>Ga0208019_1000592_pt1 | contig 19599 bp, 31 predicted proteins | sample CB_VirMetaG_5_FD_184540 | JGI IMG/M metagenome (GOLD analysis project Ga0208019, IMG submission 184540) | Freshwater to marine saline gradient viral communities from Chesapeake Bay - CB_1508_1D Viral MetaG (SPAdes) (version 4) | ecosystem: Environmental > Aquatic > Marine > Coastal | place: USA...
TTTCAAACTGGGAAATCATCTAAAACTTAAAACCTTAAATCGCAAGTAAGAGGAAAAAATGGATAAGAAATTCACCGTAGTTGGCACCGCAGTAAATCCAGATGGGACCTGTAAGGTTCGCTACGCTAATGACTTTGTTTCGCGTATCAAGACCCTGGATAAAGCAGGCTGTACTGATATTAAACTTTATGAGCTGCAAACACCAATGACTAAGTTGCAAGCCTGTCGCTGGCTGCGTGAACAGGACTTTGGATGGACTGCGCAAGAGCGAGAAGCAATTGACATGAAGCTTGCTGATAAGACTCGTGAAGACAACCGACGGATGGCTAAAGCAACGCTAACTGACAATATTCAGAATGCAGTAGTTACTAATAAGGAAACGGATCCACGTGTAGCGGCGTTTATAGAAAAGACGCTGTCTACACTGCAACACTAAATATTCAGCATGTATGAAGATATTCTAAGTGAAGTAATTCACAATTCAGTAATACAAATTATGGGTGTACTGTATACCAGTGGACTTGTTGAAACAGCTAACATGGCTGCTATGATGCGATTATTTAATGTCGGAAGCGATGTTTGTGAGCAGTACGCTAACATGGAAGTAGAGTTTGACGAAGATTTCTTTTCTGAATATGAACGTATTACCGGATATGATCTTCGCAGCACCAATTCAACTGTGCATTAATGGAACGAGCAGTACATTTCTTAAAAAGAAGTTATCACAGTGATCGCATTGCGTTTTACTTTGAGATGCTTTCGTTTATTTTTACTGTAGGGGCCAGTTTAACACTAGCATTCACAGCAACTAATCCAGATATGAGACTCATTTATCCAGGTTTTTTTGTTGGTAGTTTGTTTGGCATTTACGGCTACTACCGTAGAGAACTTGCATGGCCTATGCTATTAACCATGTACTTCGCTTGTGTGAATGTATTTGGGTTTGGTGTAGCTATGTTGTGGTGGTAATATAGGAGATTATACAATGACTACCCATGAACAAATTGTTGCAGCGTACGAAGCGTACCTTGCAGAAAATGAAAAGTTTGAAGACAAGAAAGTCAAAGCAGCAGCAACTCGCGCTCGCTCTGCACTAGGTGATCTAGGTAAGCTAGCAAAAGAACGCCGCAAGGAAATCATTGACGCTAAGAACGCGATGTAATTATGTCTAAATATACTCTACCTGTTGTGGAAGACCCAGATACCGGCGAGCTCATGCTAGAGTTTACAGAAGAAGTATTACAAGAGCTTGACTGGGGAGAGGGTACTGTGTTACAATGGACCGACAATGAAGACGGTACTTGGACACTTTCAAAGGTAGAAGACTAATGACAATGCATCTTGTTAAAGGCATGACAACCACTCGGGTCGCTAAGAGTAACCGCAAAATTACTCGAATCGACCACGAGCGTTATGTTGAAGAACATCGTAAATACAACAAGCGTTTAAAACAGCAACACAGACATTCTGAATGTCTGACACTTGATCAATACATCGATTATGTGTACGGCAAACCTTTGCCGCAGAAAAGTGTCACAAACCGCGGATTTTTGCCGCAGAAAAGTGTAGAACCTTACCGCCGCCAAACTCCGCATATTCCTAGTGTGGATCTAGGAGGTAATTTTACTACTAAAGCAGAGCCTTTGAAATATACAGGCACGTTAGTTAAGGGAATAGCCACGATGCATAAATCCAATGCTGTTCCAGTTATTAATCAAGAGGAAGCAGAAGCCATCGCAAAGATGCGTAGATAACATATGGCAAAAGACGACAATATTACATTAACAGGTACAGTAGTAGAAGTACTACCGGGCGCAACAGTTCGTGTTAAACTTAATGAAACCAATAAAGAAATTATTGGCTATATCAGCGGACGTATGCGTCAAAATAATATTAAGGTGCTAATGGGCGACCAGGTAGAAATTGAAGTTAGTCCGTATGATCTAAGTAAGGGTCGAGTAACTCGTCGCAAATAAATACTTAACGCACCTTTATGGAGGGTTAAGTATGAACGTAGATCAAACTGCAATCTTGCAAATCAAATCTGAGTGCAAAGCTCAAGATAAAAAGCCATGTTTGCGTATCATATTAAACGGTAGTAATGTAGAATTTCGCTATGATAATTGTAGCGATATGCACTATGGCGGCTGTTTTGCCTTTACAACCGGCGGGGTAACAGTCAGTGCTCCAACGGATTGTGAACAACTAGTCACTGGACGCACACTATATTATCATAAGGAACAAGGGTTTCATTTACTATGAACCCAGTATCGGGGTTTCGACAAATAATATTTGATCAAAATGTTATTTTCGAAAAAAAACAAAAAACCCATTACACTAGACTATGCCTTCCGAATCTCGAGCAAGGAACCGTCCAGTTTCTAAACCAGTTTGGAGATTTTTATCAATGTAACTTGACACTAGAATCTTTCCAGCATCAATCCTTGTTTTTTAAAAACGAAGCATTAAAATTAATAAAACAGAATATTAACGGAACCTGCAAAGTCACTCCGTATCTTCATAGAAAAATTAAATTGGCACACGTTGGGTTAACTGAAGACTGGCATAGTCCGGTTTTTTTTGTTAAGATTAATAATGAAATTATTGCTACAACCGGACATAATAAAATATATGCAACTCTGTTAAGAAAGAAAAATTTAAATTTAGATTTTAAATGTTTTGTAATAGATATTGATCGCGACAAAGAACATTTTTTTGAGCAATGCGTAACTGTTATTAATGATCAACATTTTTCTGATTTAATAAAACACAACAACTTTGCATTTGATTTATCATTTGAAAAACATAACAATGGATTCATTCCAGCTATAATGCAGTTTTCAAATGAATACCCTATTCAATATCGTAGCAATAACGACGAATTAGCAAAGTTTAATCAAGGTTTTTTCCGTGAGAATTTAGTCAACGGAAAATTAGTAATTAATATTCATGACCGGTACCAATCAGATTTTTCTGACTCCAGCGGAATATTCAAAATAAACTATAAAAACAATTACACATTTACACATAGTGACCAAATACGTAAACAACCTTTAATACACAGTAATGAATTAAATTTAGTCACTGCTAAATCAATTAAATTAGATTTATCTGATTTATTAATATTTTTTGATCAACGATTCAATATCTATAATTCTGCAAACGGTAGCTTTATTATCTGGCATAGCAAATTTGATTACAATGAAAAGTTTACTTGTCCGGCTGATTTAAAAATCGGCTAAATACAGTAAAATTTAAAGGTGTTTATAATATGGCAAAACAAACAGTTAACATTGGTAGCACAGCAAATGACGGCACCGGTGATCAGCTTAGAACAGCATTTGATAAAATCAATGATAATTTTGATGAAATCTATACAGCAGGACCCGTTAGCACTAATTTAAAGTTTACTTCAAGTACACTAACCAGTATAGAAACCAATGGAGATATTACGGTCGCTCCAACTGGAACTGGTCATGTTACAGTTGATGACGATGTTGTAATTATTTCTACTAGTAAAACTCCAGCTAGCGGAATTGGCGCCGCAGGCGACACCGCAGGTATGATTGCCTGGGACGCTAATTTCATTTATATTTGTACCGCAAATTATGACGGTAGTACTAGTATTTGGAAAAAAGCAACGTTAGCGAGTTTATAATAAATGGCGCAACCGGTTTGGCTTACAGATCAAGGAAGTTTGGGTACTGTTGAAGAAGGTAAATTTTTTCAATTGCCGTTACTGGCGTATGATCCAGACGTTCCGGATGATAATTCGGGATTATTCTTTACATTACTTTCCGGTAGCTTACCCGATGGTATACAAGTTGGTCCAACCGGATTAATCAGTGGGATTCCCAAGGCACTTGCAAGTGTTCAAGGTGTTCCGTTAGAGGTTGGCGAAAATATTACATCAAAATTTAGTGTACGTGCTTACACTAAAAAAGACAACGGAAGCGTTGATAGATTAAATGATAGAACGTTTTATCTAACAGTTACAGGGCAAGATATTCCGGAGTTCATAACTCCGCCCGGGCAAATTGGATATTATTTCGACGGTGATTTCGTTAATTATCAAATTGAATTCACTGATACGGATATTAACGATGATGTTGTTGCGTCGATATCATCTGGAAGCCTTCCGAATGGATTAACATTAACACCCGACGGCCAAATTATCGGATATATTTCCGCCGTTGATACGTTAGGTGAAGGAGCGTATTCGGGATTTGATGCCGAGTATAGCGGAACCAAAGTTCCTTATGATAAGTATCCATTTGATTTTGGATCAACTATTATCAGTAAGAATTATCAATTTAGTGTTAAAATTACCGACGGTAAAGAATTCAGAGTTCGAACATTTAGCATTTTTGTGTATGGTCGTTTAGGTCTAACCGCAGATTCAGTTGAATACACCGCTGACAATTCACACATTACAGTAGATAGTGTTGGCAGTCGTTCACCATATATTACTAATTATGAGTTAGATCTTGGTGTATATAAGCATGATAATTTTTATATGCATCAATTTGATTCATACGATCCCGACGGCGATACAGTTCAAATGGTAGTTTCTGCAGGAGATTTACCACCGGGATTAAGTTTAGATCCTGATACAGGATGGTTATTTGGCTATATCGGTAACATTGGATTCCAGGATTTAACATATTCATTCACTGTTAGAATCTTTAAGGTTTCGGATCCAGGCGTTTATCGAGAATACACTTATTCGATAAAAATTTTAGGCAACACTGATATTAGTGTTATCTGGAGTACCCCAGAAAACCTAGGAACCATTATTAATGGTCAGACCAGCACATTATATGTTTTAGCCGAACATACGCAAAACATTTCACTGCAATACAGACTTAAGAGCGGATCTAACAGTAAACTCCCACAAGGGTTACGTTTATTGCCCAATGGTTTAATTGCTGGACGTTGCAGCTATAAAACATTTGCACTAGATGCCGGCGAAACGACGTTTGATAAGAATATACGTACACGTTTAGAAGTCAACGAAACTACATTTGATATGGAGTTTGAATTTACCGTTGAAGCTTATAACAGTGATGAAATTGTTAATGTTGAGAAGGTATTTAAAATCGTCGTAAAGAGACAATATAATAAACCTTGTCAGTGTTTACGTATTGAAGCATTTCTCAATAATAGCAATAAAGATTTAATTAAATCTCTGCTACAAAATCAAGATATATTCAAACCAGAATGGATTTATCGTGCAGAAGATCCGTGGTACGGTGTTCGACAAAAGGTATGGTACGAACATGCATATGGTATGGAGCCAGCAACTTTCCAATCTTATGTCGATGCAGTAGCTAGAAACCATTACCGTAAACGACTGATTCTCGGTGAACTTAAAACTGCAAGAGCTCTTGATTCTGATGGTAATGTCTTATACGAAGTTATTTACTCTGACATCATTGATGATCAAGTTAATAACAATAACGAAAGCGTTGCTTCGAGCATAAAATTAAAATATCCAGTTAACGCCGACGATAGCACAGAAATTGACACAGTTTATCCTAATAGTTTACAGAATATGCGGAATACGGTTATTAATTCAGTTGGACAGTATGCACCAATGTTACCACTCTGGATGTTAAGTAAACAAGAAGACGGAAGTATTCTTGGATTCACAAAGGCATGGGTAATTGCTTTTACAATACCAGGTAAATCTAAACAAATAGCGTATAAAATTAATAATACACTCACTACTCAATTAAATGTCATTGACTTTGAAGCTGATAGATATGTATTGGGATGGTACTCTGCTAAATTATGGGATTCAGAAAATTCGTCGTGGTATGAATCGAAACTAACTACATTTGATAGATCAGCCGGCGGAGCTACTACAGAAACAGTTTTTGATGGTGGGTCAACTAGATTTATTTTTAATATTGATGTTTACGAGTATACCGACGTCTACGATAAATATGTAATATTTCCACAAAGAAGGATTATAGAAAATGGCGAGTAGCATTAACCCAAATAATATTGATACGGCATACCCAGTTGCAGGACAAGATAACGACTCACAAGGATTTCGTGACAATTTTTCAAATATTCAAACAAGTCTTGCATATGCTAAATCAGAAATCGAAGATTTACAAGCTAAAGTAATTCTCAAATCTGCATTAAGCGGCACCGCACTAGATAACGATTTTGATGGTGCATTAATTACATCACCGAAGGTAATCGATTTACGCGAAGCTCGCGTTGCAATCGGTGCTACCAGTGGCACGGTTTCAATTGATATTGCCAATGGTTCGTTGCATACGTTAACAGCAACAGGTAGTGTTACGCTAACTTTTGATAATATTCCAGCAACTGGTAATGTTTCTAATTTTGCAGTTGAAATTACTATCTCAAACACGGCGCACACATTAACACTTCCTGCTGAAGTTACACAAGACACAGACGGTATTTTAGGACTTTCGTCAAGTACGATTACTTTTGCTGAAACAGGTACTTACACATTTGCTTTCACAACAGATGACGGCGGATCTGTTTACAGAATTAATGATCTAACTAGACCAAGAACTAATATTCGTGTTGATAAAGAAGATTTAGCAGATTCAGCAGCAGCAAGTTTAACAACAACTGCTAGTTATATTGAAACAGGCGCCTCGGGAGAAACAGCTACATTAGCAGCTGGTGTTGAAGGTCAACTTAAAGTATTTGCTATGACATCCGACGGTGGCGGCAATATGGTAATTACTGTAACCAATGCTGCCTGGGGCGGCTCGGGCACAATTACTTTTGATACTGTAGGCGACGGCTGCACATTGATGTATCTAAATAGCAAATGGTGTTGCATCGGAAATAACGGCGCAGCGTTTGCATAAACAACTTGACAACTAACTCAGGTCCATGTATAATTCTATAATTAAATAGGAGAAAACATGGACCTGAATTCTTATATGCGCTTCGTAGAAAGCGTGACATCTGAACAATCAAACAACGTTGATAGTTTTTTAGAAACCGTCGATAAACTAGCCACAACCAGCACAGTCAATATGCCCTTGCTCATAACCGCAGCAATTGGTCTAGCAGCCGAAGGTGGCGAATTTTGCGAAATTCCTAAAAAAATCTTCTTCCAAGAAAAGCCATTAAATACTGACACTGTATTTCATATGAAGCGCGAACTTGGCGATATCATGTGGTACTGGGTAAATGCTTGCCGCGCCCTCGGGTTAGATCCTAACGATGTAATTGAAGAGAATGTGCGCAAACTTGAAGCACGTTATCCAGGTGGCGAATTTAATAGTTGGTTTTCTGAGAACCGTAAATCTGGAGACTTGTAATGGAACATCCGTTTCTTAATTCTGAAGATATTTCTAAAATGAAAATTGAAGATATTCAAAGTAAGATAACGGATTTAACCGGTAAACTACAATTTGCATACAGTATGAATAACGGAGCATTGATACATCAATTGACAATGGCCCTTGAATCATATAATATTGCTATGCAAAATAAATTACAAGACATGTTTCCAAAAGATCAAGAAGAAAAATACAAAAATAAGATTGACATTAAATGAATGTAAGACTACACTACGAGTTTGATTTTACTGCTGGTATATGGATGGACGATGAACTTCGTTTTAATAGGTATAAGCTGGGATTGTACATGATCACAGGCACCGAAAACACATTTAATCAGAGTACTGCATTAGAACGTATACGTTATTTTTTGTCAAAAGTATCGTGTAGTATTTTTATTAATGAAGAAAATGTTAACACCATTGAAAAATTATTAGATGTAGGAATCCCTGTTATTACAATTCCCGGAGACCCGTATGATCAATTTGTTGAACTTGCATTGTATTGTAAATTTAATGCTATTACAGAAAACAATCTTATAATAACTGATGTTGAGCTTTCGAGTCTTTTTGGCGATTATATTAAGTATCTTCACTGCGATGAAGAAGCACTTGGACCGTTTGAAAATGACAATTGGTGGAGCAAACCTACATTAGAACAATTTGACAAAAAGTTACTGCATAAAGGTAAAAATGTTGTTAAAATTACAAGGTACCCAGACTGGAGAGAAGTTAACCTAGGTTGGGAAGAACAACAAGACGATGACGACGAATACGTTGTTGAATTCATTCCGGACAATTCAGTAACATTTGATAAAGATGAAAATTGACGTTTACGGACAACAAGTTTATACAAGTAAAGATGTATTTGAACAATTAATGCGTAATCCAATTTTAGAGGATTACGGTATATTTTTTGTGGATGGTACAGTAGAAATTGATGGTATTGTACAAGAATACAAGGAACCAGATACCGATATTGATGAATTCCATCGACAGAATCAGACACAATGGTTCATGCCAGACAGGTATAAAAACTTAGATGTTGCAAAATATATACTTGATCTATGCAAAACAGATTATGAACTGCAACGAGTAGGAGAAGAATTGCTACTATACCAGGAACGCGATCTTTTTAATCTTTTACGATATCTTATATATCTAGTAGATACCATGCAGGAAAATGGAATAATTTGGGGAGTTGGTCGGGGAAGTAGCGTAGCAAGTTACATATTATATCTAATCGGAGTTCATCGTATTAATAGTATGCACTATGATTTAGATATAAAAGAATTTTTACGATAAATATGCGTATATAATGGAGTAACCCATAATGGCAAAGACATATAGAACAGCAAAAGGAAAGACAATCGACCTTGGCGCTTTTATTTCCAAAAATGAAACTACAAGAGCAGTAGGAAATATGAACGTTAATGCTCGTGGTGATCTTCTCGACAGCGAAAATAAAAAAATCGAGAGTCGTAATACAAGAATTAACAGAGAATATCGTAAGCAAATACGAAATACAGTAGTTGATGATCCTGTTTACTCTAGTAAGCGTGCTGCAACAAAAGCCGACTCTGCAGATAAAAAAAGCAATAAAAATCACGAAAACTTAACAGAAATTGCGAAGCAATACGCATCGCCTGAAACAGCAATAGTTGAACCAACACCTGTAACCGAAGATCCAGCAGTAGTAACCGAAGATCCTCAGGAAAAAGGTGGATTAGCAGCAGCGATTGCAAAAGCACGACAAGTTAAACAAGAACCACTAAAAACCCCACGTCAAAAAGCACGTGAATCATCGGGCGTAAAGAAGATTTAAGCAATGGCCAGTTTAAACCTAGCACCAATTAAAGCAGAGTCTCTGCGAGCAATCCACGATCATGTACTAGTAACAGATATGAATTTCTCTGAACGCTTTACTAGCGGTGGCATTTTTATTCCAGGCGATGACATGAAATCGTCGGGTGTACGCCCTAGATGGGCAATGGTAGTTGCTGTTGGTCCAGAGCAAAAAGATGTAGAAGTAGGTCAGTTTATACTTGTTGCACATGGACGCTGGACTCGTGGTATTGAAATTGAATTAGGCGGCAGAGCAGCAACCGTTCGTCGTGTTGACAATAATGATATTCTTCTTGTTAGCGACGAGCCAATGATTGATGATACTATGAGTAAAGAAGCCGATGGCGGCAAGATGCAATCGGACGCTAAAATTTACGGATCTTTGCATAATTCCTGATGCTCCAACCAGATACTCAGCATGGGTCTGACGCTATGCTTGCTATACGCAAACTGGTATTAGAAATGCATTCCGCATATAATGACGGGTGGGCATCTAGTTACTACAAACGCGAATTGTTTATTATCAAACATCTATTAGAACAAATTTATAACAACGCTCCTACTTTTTCAAATGAAAAGGAATGGGAGCATGAACTTTTACTTGACAAACTCTCTCAGAAATAGTATTATACAACCATGAAAGAATTATGGACTGAAAAGTGGCGTCCTCGCACAGTTGAGGACTATGTGTTTCGCGATGAAGCACAGAAGAAACAAGTACAGAGTTGGGTAAACTCTGGTGCTATCCCTCATTTACTATTCTCAGGCGCTCCTGGTGTAGGTAAAACTACACTAGCAAAGATCCTGATTAACGAACTAGAAATTGATCAATACGATGTGTTAGAGATTAACGCAAGTCGTGAAAACTCTGTAGATACAATCCGTGATAAGATTACAACGTTTGTTAGCACAATGCCATTTGGCAACTTTAAGGTGGTACTATTAGATGAAGCAGATTATATTAGCCCTAACGGGCAAGCAGCCCTACGTGGGGTCATGGAAACTTATCATGCCAGTGCTCGCTTTATTCTCACTTGTAACTACCCTAATCGCATTATCCCTGCTCTACACAGTAGGTGTCAAGGGTTTCATATTGAGCGTGTTGATATCGTTGAGTTTACAGCTCGTATGGCTACTGTACTTGTATCGGAAAATGTAGACTTTGAACTCGATACACTAGACACATACGTTAAAGCAACATATCCAGACTTAAGAAAGTGTTTGAATATGTGTCAAATGAATGTGTCCGACGGACACTTAATTAAGCCAACTGGCGACGAAGGTGGCTCGCAGGATTATAAACTACAAGTAGTAGACTTGTTTAAAGCAGGCAAGATCAAAGAAGCTCGCAATATGCTTACTTCAAGTGTGCGCCCAGAAGATATGGAAGAACTGTATCGTTGGATGTATGATAACTTGGAGTTGTGGGGTGACACAGACGAAGAGAAGGATAAGGCAATCCTTACTATCCGCACAGGACTTGTTAATCACAGTTTTGTAGCGGATCCAGAGATTAATCTCTCAGCAACATTAGTTGAATTAACATCATGAAAGATTTCTCTGTTTTAGAACCTGCTATTGACCCAAACAATAGAATTACATTTCTATTAGATTGGGAGATTACTAAAAAGTGTAATCTTGATTGCAGTTATTGCTCCATTGGGATCAATGGAGGTCACGATAATTCGTATCCGCATCCGGATAAAGATGAGTGTATTAAAGTTATTGATAATATGTACGAATATGTTGACTTATACATGTCAACAAAACCGCCTGGAATCAAATATGTAATATTAAATGTATACGGTGGTGAAGCTATGCACCATCCGGATATAATAGAGATTTTAACTGAGGTTAGAAACAAATATAAAAAATACCAGGATAAATGGCACCTAACTATTACTACCACAACAAATGGTATTATAAAAAAGGAAAAGCTAGAAAAAATAATTCCGTTAATTGATGAATTTACATTTAGTTTTCATGCTGAAAATACAAAGATACAAAAAGACTGGTTTATTAGCAATGCTAAAATTGTTAAAGATAATAACAAACAGATAAAATGTATTGTGTTAATGCATCCAAAACATTTTGATGAATGCGTTGCTGTAGCTAACACGTTAAAAGAGTTAGATATTAATCATTTGCCACGGCAGCTTGACCATTCTGGACGCACACACTATACATATACTAAAGCACAAATGGATTATTTTGAAGAAATGTATAATATTAAATCATTTAATGATCCATTTGAATTCAATATTAATGTTAAGGATGACAATATTGATCTGGCCAAAGACGCAGGCCGGGCGTGTTGTGGCGGCCGCCAGCTTTGCACAGACCAGAATTATAAACTTAGAACATTTTATGTAAAAAATAGATTCAAAGATTGGTATTGTAGCGTGAATCATTTTTTTGTTTTTATAAGACAAGCTGACGGCGCAATATTTGTAAACAAAGATTGCAAGGTATCATTCAATGGAGATTTTTTACCAATTGGAAACATTAATAAATTTCAAGAGTTAATTGATTTTACCAAGGATAGAATAACAAATAACACACTACCTGTTATTAAATGCATAAAGGATATATGCCAATGTGGCTTATGCGCTCCGAAAGCAAAAGACATTAATGATTACAACAAAATTATAAGGAAGTATTATAAATGAGATATTTTATTGCAACATATGTAAACAAACCAGATGGCACATACGACGAAGCTGTTAAAGTAGATAAGAATTTAAAAAGCAAAGATCTAGCATCAGCAAACGTCATTATGGATTTTAAGGAACGCAAAGTTCTAAAATTGCGTCTAGATGATGGACAGGTTGGCGAAAAAGATTGGGGTAGAGTGTGGGTATATTATCACACGCACTACAAGGATTTAATTGATATGCTAGATAAACAATACGGATATGAAGAGCCAAATATTGAAACAGAAGCGGATCCTAGTTGATGCCGACGGCGTACTTCTTGATTGGTTGTACGCTTTTGACCAATGGATGATTCGACACGGGTTCCAAATTAAGGACCCTAACGGATATAAAGTAGATGAGCGTTTTCACATCGAGCATGACAAAGGTAAGATGTATGCTAAGATGTTTAACGAAAGTGCGTGGATTCGCAAACTTCCGCCGCACAAAGATGCTATCCATTACGTAAAGAAGCTACATCAAGAACATGGTTATGTATTTCACGTAATTAGTTCGCTTAGTGATGATGAATATTCTCAGCACTTGCGTACTAAGAACTTGCGTGAATTGTTTGGTGATACTGTGTTTGAAAAGTATGTATATCTGGACACAGGCGCAGACAAGGACGATGCACTAGAACCATACCGTGATTCTGGTTGTTATTGGGTAGAAGATAAACCAGAAAATAGCGAATTAGGTTATAATATGGGGCTAACTCCACTACTTATGGAGCATGATCATAACGCTGATCACGTTAGTGATAACGTGAAGCGTGTACAAAACTGGCGCGAAGTTTACGAAATAATCACTCAGTCTTGATATAGATCTAGCACGGAGTCAATGATTCTGTGTCGTTGAATATCCTTGGTTGACAGTTTACAGACGGTAATGCCGTCTGTATTCTTTTGTAATCTCTCACATAGATCAAGCAAGCCGTTGTCTTTTGCTTTACGGTCTGCTTGTTCTACATCGCCTGTTACAACAATTTTACTACCTTCGCCAATGCGTGTTAGTAACATTTTCATTTGTCCAGGAGTTGCGTTTTGCATTTCGTCGCCGATAATCCAGGCGTTTTTAAATGTGCGTCCTCTCATAAATGCTAGTGGGGCAACTTCCACAATCTGTTCTTCTAGCATTCTTAGGATTTCTTGCTGTGAATAATATTCACGTAGTACGTCTAGTAATGGGCGTGTCCATGGTGCCATCTTCTCTTCGATTGTTCCTGGTAAGAAGCCGTGTTGTTCGTCTTCAACGCCAATTGCTGGTCTTGTTAGTACAATGCGTTCGCATTTGCCGGATCTCAAACAACGTATAGCTGCTTGCATTGCTAGGTATGTTTTGCCTGTACCAGCTGGGCCATAAGCAATAACAATATCTGTTTTGTTGTCAAGTAAACCGCAAATATAATTTTCTTGGTTTAACGATTTTGGAATTAACTCTGTTTGTCTTAATGAAGTCTTTAGTGCAGTATTAAAGTTAATAGTATTCTCATCTTTTTTCAATCTTTTATTTCTAGCCATATATCTCCCTTCTTAACTTAATTTTATTTAAGGCCGCAATCAGATCAATATTACAGCTCAGTTATTGAAAATATTTTGAGGCTAAATAAATTTTTTGTACCTCATAAAAACTTAAGAGCATAAAATATGCTCTTAAGGTCAGCATAGTCATACATAGTTTTTATAAATTATAACTTATGACATGAATCTTAATCGCATTATTAGTTTTGGTGATAGTTTTACACGTGGCGCTGAGCTTAGTGACTGCGTCGATATACCGTTTGGTGTAGTATTAAGTGACTTAAATAAGTATGCCAGAGAATATGAAGTTATAAAATCTCGAAAGGCATTTTATTTTGGCGAAGCCGATATTGACGGCAAACGTCCTCAATTTGAAGTATTGTATAGTTTATCAACTTGGCCTGCATTAATAGCAAAGAATATGAATGTAGAATATCGTTGTTTGGCATATTCTGGGTGTAGTAACCAAACTATCATTCGCACGTTAACTAAATTTATCAACGAATTAACACCTAATGATTTAGTAATTATTGACTGGACGTTTTCTAATAGATGGGATTATTTAGATTTAGAAGAACCAAATGTTGATCGTAATTGGAAGACAATACGACCATCAGGAAATCAGATTTCAGAGATCAACGAATTTTATTTTAAGTATTTACAAAGCGACGAGTGGAATAAATGGGAATCATTGAGAGCAATTATGTTGGCTACTCATCTTCTAAAAAGTCGAAATATCAAATATTTTATGACATGCGAAGACGAATTAATTTTTGATGATAAATTTCATAGACCAACTTACATAAAAAACTGCCAGGACGAGGTTAAAAATGATATCTTTTGGTTTGATAATAATGGATTTTATAATTGGTCAGTGAACAATAACTTTCCGCTTGGAAAACAAAATAATCACCCGCTTGAAGAAGCGCATCGAGCAGCATTTGAATATATTATAAAAAATTATGAATTTGCCTAAACGTATATTTTTTACAGGTGTCCCTGGATCTCGTTGGTCTGGAATCGCACAAACATTAGAAGCATTGCCTGGATTTAATACTACAGATCGTACACCAGATCGCACATACGAGCATCACGCATACACCGGGCACGTGGGTGCATATTTTGGGCGTGGTATGGAATTCCCAGCAGAGCTGGATTTAGACACAATTGATAGTGCATGGACCGATCCAGCAGCCGGTATACAAATTGTTAAAAGTCATGACTGGGCGTATAAACTCAATGAAGTGCGAGCTGTTGCTAAAGAAAACGGAGACTGGATAATGCTTGTTTACCGTCCTGATTTAGCAAGTCAAGCATGGTGGCACGAAGCTGGCGGATTCCAAATTAAGTACCCAAACTATGATGTATACCGAGACCATGCAGGAATGCTTGCAGAGATTGTAGCACAAAACAAGGCTATACTAAAATTTGGACGGGACATGCTTGCTCGTTGGGATTATTTCGATGCGTCTTGGATTGCTGTGAAGTTTGGCATTCCAATCAATGATATTCCAGACATAACACCTTGGGATGACATACTAGTATCAGTGGTAAAATATTAATGAATAAAAAGATTTTTAACAAGTTAAATGAAATGTTTAAAAACAGCCCACAACTTCTGTTAGATGCGCAGTTGTTATCGGAGGCAATTTATGGTGAGTTTGATATTACAGTTAACAATCTGCCAACCAATATTGCTGAACTCGCTAACCAGATTGACGAAGCAGTACTAGAACAGTATTTTTCCCGTGTATGGCAACCTGAAACTAAGAAATACAAATACAGCGGGTTGAGTATTATTGATCAAGTTAACGCATTAACACCAGACGCAGTACTAGATGCAGGTTGCGGATACAACGAGTTTCGTGGAAAAATTCAAAATTTAACAGGGATAGATCCATTCAACGATCGTGCTGATATTAAAACACATATTCTAGACTACGAAACTGATGTAACATATGATGTTGTTATTTGTCTGGGTAGCATTAATTTTGGTAGTACTGATAAGATATTTAAAGAAGTACAGCATGTAGTTAAGTTAACCAAACCAGGCGGAATAATTATATTCCGTGTTAATCCGGGCATACAGCACAGTGCTAGAGAAAGTAAATGGATCGACTTTTTTAATTGGGATATACCGTTTATTTTAAATACAGCACACGCATTAAATTGCACAGTACAACAATTAAGAACAGACACATCACAAGATAAAAACCAAACTCTACTTAATGGCGAGCGTTTATATTTTGTATTCAAAAAACAATGAGTCCTGATCATATTCTTTGGTTAATAGCCGGTATCGTTTACGGGCTAGTAGTGGGTATCATTCCTGTTGCTGGCGCAACTACTGGATTAATTACGGTATTTTCGTTTATCAGTATATTTCAATATGGCGATCCTTATGCTGGAGTAGTATTCACTACAGCATTAGTAGCGTCGAGCGCAATCGGCGATTCTTTCGCTAGTGTAGTAATGAATATTCCAGGTGCTAATGGTAGTGCTGCTACAATGATTGATGGATTCCCGTTAGCACGAAAAGGCAAAGGAGCATATGCTCTATCTGCTGCAATTACTACAAGCACAATCAACGGCTTATTATGGGGAGTGATAGTATTTTATATGCTTCCGTATTACGGAAGTCTAATGATGATACTGGGCGTTCCAGAAATTTTTGGGTTAATGATATTAGCGTTAACGTGCATTGTGTTTCTAAACAATCAATATTGGGTGCGTGGTATACTTGCTATTTCGCTAGGTATATTTTTAGGTTTAGTAGGAACAGATCCGGATACAAACGCAGCACGTTGGACAGGTGGTTGGTTTTATCTAGAAGATGGTATTCAGATAATGGCATTACTATCTGGGATTTTAGCATTTCCTGAACTGCTAGAAGGATTGCGTAATCACGGCAACCCAACTCCGCAAACTGCTAAAACACAGTGGGGTCAAGTATGGGATGGTATTAAGGACAGCTGGCAACATCGCTGGCTAGGATTTAGAGGTGGTGTAGTTGGTGCTATTGTAGGTGCACTTCCTGGACTAGGCGGAAATATTGCAGATTGGTTAGCATACGCACAAACAACCGCTACTTGTAAAAATGAAAAAATTCCATTTGGCAAGGGAAATATCAAAGGTGTTATTGGTTGTGAAGGCGCTAACAATGCGCACAAAGCAACAGCATATTTGCCAACTGTGCTATTTGGCATTCCTGGTGCTCCATTTGCTGCTGTAGCATTAGGATTGTTTTCATATCTTGGCTTTGAGTTAGGATCGATCAGTTTACTTGACGATAAACAATTTTTTGAAAGCCTTACTGCCGGATATATGTGGGCATTAATATTGTCTTTTCCTATTGCATTGTTAGCTATACGTTGGTTAACAATGATGACACAATTGCCATTTAAATATTTCTTTTGGCCTATTCTAGCAACTATTATATGGGCAAGCGTACAATATACAGGTGGATGGGAAGATTATGCTGTGCTTGTTATCTTTACTGCATTAGGTTTGTTCTTACGAAAATACAAGTTTAGTCGCCCTGCACTTGTTATTGGATTTATTTTATCAGACAAAATTGAAGCACTATATAAACAAGTTAGTGTACTTTATACACCAGAACAGTTGATTTCTCGTCCAGGATTTGTTATAATACTTGTGTTAACTGTGATTGCATTAGTATACGGACTGTTCTTTCACAAAAACAAAATTGAATTTACTTAAGGAGACACTATGAAAAAGTGGTTAGCCGCAATGGCTATGGTTGTATCATTACCTGCGAGTGCTGCATACCAAATGATTATTCCGCAGGAAGCTGGTGGTGGTACTAGTGTATGGGCTAGTATTATTGCTAAACATCTTGAAAAACATCTTGGTGAAGAAATTGTGCTTACACATATCCCTGGCGCTCGTGATATTCCAGCATTCAACAAGTTCCACAATGAACTACAGAATGATGATAAGACTATTATGGTAAGTCATGGCGGTAATGCGGAAAGTTACCTTATTGAGGAAGTTGATTACAATTACAAAGAATATGAACCAATCGGTGGTATGAATCTAAGTATTGTAACTGCTGCTCGCACTGGCGTTGATCTAAAGAAAGATCATATCAAATTCTCATCCGGATCAGGCAACAATCCTGATGTTATGGCATTTACATTACTTGCGTGTGGTGAACTTCCTACTATGGATGACTATGTTGCATGCTTTAAGGATCACGTGACTTTTGTTAAAGGCATGAAGTCAGGCGATCGTCGTCTTGCGTTTATGCGTGGTGAACTAAACACTACACGTGAATCAACCGCTGCGTTTATTAAGCACGTACAGCCTCTTATTGATAAGGGCGAAGCAGAATTGCTATTCAGCCACGGCGTACTTGATTTGAATACAGGTAAGGTAGGTGCAGATCCTAACTTTGCTGTTGGTAGTTTTGATCAAGCATATCGTGCTGCTTGGGGTAAAGATCCAGCAGGTCCAATGTATGATGCGTACATTCTTGTAAAGCAATATCGAGATGCACTACAAAAGGCACTATGGATGCGCAAGGGCAACCCAAATGCTCCTAAGGTACAAGCAGCACTTGAAGCAATGCTTGCTGATCCAGAAGCACAGGCTGCTATTGAAAAGAAAGCAGGCAAGTATGGCTGGAACGTAGGTAATGATTTGCTCAAGGCTGTTGATATCCTTCAGGACCTAACAACAAGTCAAGCACTTAAGGATCTTGTTAAGTTCCAATCAGAAGCACTTGGTGTAAAGGCTGTATACAAAGCAAACATTGCTAATGATGCTAATGCTGTAGATACAGTGGTTAATACTGTAGAACGTAAAACAAATAACGCAGTAGACACAACTAAGGATACTGCAACAGGTGTAGTAGACTGGGTTAAAAGTTTCTTTTAATGGAACTACTCCTAACAAACCTAATCTATGTGTCTTATAGGCTCATAGTCTCTGGACCCATAGTTAGGTTGTTAAATAGATATCTTGCGTATTACTTGGCTGTGTTTGTTATGGCACAGTTAAGTTTTGCGTATGATACTTTTGTCTTTGGGCATTACTTTAATGCCCAGGACATTCCTCCTTTATTTGATTACCTATACTCAGACTTTTTATACACATTACGAGTTATTGCTGCCTGGTGGGTAATTAAACAATTATGGAATTTAACTAACAATTACTGGGTGGCAGTATTCTTAGGCGCCGAACTAACATTCATGACGGACTATTTCATTTTTAAAGACTTATTTGTAGGCTAAATACATTTAGTATCGCAAGGTACTATCCATTTTGTGTTTGAATTATTAACAGTAGCGAGTGCTGCTGATCTTTAGAGTAAAGTCCTAATAAGACAAACATTCACTTTAAACATAAAAGGATATTCGAAATGTCATTTAACGCAAAAGCCTACGTGGCACAAGTCAGGGCGGACAATGCAGAACTATTTGCTGCTAGCCGTGAAAACGCAAACAAGTACTTCACTAGCAACCCTTCAAAAGAAGAATTAGTAGATCACTTCGTTGGTCGTATGGTTAATGAGCGCATGAACATGGTTGAAATTTCAAATCGTGTTGCTAATATGCCAGCCGACACTAGCCCAGAAGAACTAGAAATGCTATCAAAGCAAGCCTTTGATGAAGCAGTTCACTTCAAGCTAGTTAAAGAAGTTATCGAACACATTGCCGGTGGCGAAATCAATGTTGCTGAAAAGATTGAATCAGCAGCAGGCGCAGAAGTTGCAGAAGGTAAAAGTGCTAAAGGTGCTACACTATTAGCAAAATACGAAGCAGCTACTGATCCGGTTTCACTAGCACTATATCAGCTAATTGCTGAAGGTCGTGCTGAACAAGTTTGGGACGAAATGGCTAACTGCATTGAAGATACATATGTATCTAGCCGTTATGCAAAGATCGCTCGCGACGAAGGGTTCCACAGCAACATCGGTGCTTGGAAGCTAGAAAAAATGCTAGAAGCTAATCCAGCTCTAGTTGCCCGTGTTGAAGAATTAGCACCACAAATGCGTGCTGACCTAATGCACATCAGCAACGAGAATACTGCTCTAGCAGCATAATGAACATTGGACTCACACAACGAGTCTTAGTTCATAACCAACAAGCGTATGACTCAATAGATCAAGCGTGGTATCGCTACCTAAAGGGTCATACGCTTTCTTTTATTCCTAATAGAACAGATCAAGACTTTGAAC
>Ga0208019_1000593_pt1 | contig 19597 bp, 11 predicted proteins | sample CB_VirMetaG_5_FD_184540 | JGI IMG/M metagenome (GOLD analysis project Ga0208019, IMG submission 184540) | Freshwater to marine saline gradient viral communities from Chesapeake Bay - CB_1508_1D Viral MetaG (SPAdes) (version 4) | ecosystem: Environmental > Aquatic > Marine > Coastal | place: USA...
TTTCCACATCATATCCACCAACATATGCCTTTCCAGGTCCTATTTGATAGGTTAACAGATTTTCGGATGGAGTATTTCCATCTACAGTAGTTTCGTCTTCAGTATAAACGCCAAATTGTCTATACTTATCATTTAAACTATCTCTAGCAAAAACACTGAAAGGCCTTACAAAATAATTTCCAGATTCATCAAAAGTCCTTCTTGCCAATTCATCTCTAATTAAACTATATTGAGTCTGCCTGGCAATATACTGTGGTTGACCATTTTCTACTCTTAAAATTTCAATGAAATTTGTGGAAGAGGTATCTATTATATTTCTTTTTTCTAATATTAGATCTATTGATAGTCTATCTGCTCCGGGTGCAGCATAATTATTAAATCCATTTGCATTATCAACAAGCGATGGATCTTCAACATAACTTATAATATTTTCTACTATATTAAATCCAACTTTATATGAAGGTGTGGTTCCGTATTGAGATAGAATCAATCTTTGTGATTCTGACCGAACAAAATATCCATTTATGAAAAATATTCCAGAATTTACACTAATTATAGCTGCATTTGAATTTGAATTTGATGATATTGTCCTTAAAACTGATTGACCAGACTGAAAGGTCAAATTGCCTACAGTGAATGTTTCTTGTACTATTAAATTTTCAGAATCAAAAAATGTGGAATTTGTATAGTTTTCTCCACCACTGTAAGTATAATTAACATACAAAGTATAATTTGATCTTTCAGAATCTTGATCAGATAGAGTCAAATATACTTCCGCTAGAACACCACTATTTTCTCCTCTTAATTTTTTTCCAATCAATTCATTAAAGTAGAGTGAGATTGGAATTCCATTAAAATCGGAATTTACTTCTACTGCAAAAGAAGGATTTGTATATAAAATTTCGCCACCAATTACTGGAGACCCATTTTCAAATATATGACTACCAAACTGTTCAATTTGATTTTGCAAAATTGACTGCAATCCGGTCAATTCTCTTGCCTGTACTGGATATCCCGGTTTAAATAAAACCTTATAGTACTTATCACCTACGTTAAAGTCATCAAAGTATGGGGATATGTTGAGATTGGTTTCCTGTGGCATAATTCTTTAACTCAAAATTGTAGAATTGCTCTGATATCTTCTTTTTGGTTTATTGATCTTGTAATAGAAGGTCTATTATCAATGTAAATGATTTCTCCAGAATACTTTTGCACTTCCGGATTTGAAAGTCCACTCACAAAATATTGTCCAAGATTGTATATAGCACTATTTATTGTAGTACTTATGCCAGTGAATCCAACATCTACTGGTAGACTATTAGTTTGTCCAACTATTTGCCCACCAGAAGATGAAAAACGGTTTAGATTATAACCATATTGTGGAGAATTTGTCGAATCTATTGTACTAGTTCCGGTGATAATGCCAACCATGGATCTATCTTGCCAATACTTCAGTACTCCAGTTCGATTGTCATATGAAACCACTCTACCAACTGCAGTTCCAACGCCAATATTTTGTGTAATTGTAGAATTTGCTGTAAATGTAGCACTTTCAATGTTGCCTGTTAATTTTATGGCATATGTTGCACTAAGTTTTTGGTCTATCGGAATAAAAGTAGTTCCAAAAGAAACTGGATTTTTTATTATTCCGATTCTGGCAATTTTATTTCCAGTTATAAAATCCGGATTTAAATTATCATTCTCTATTCTAGAATGTAATAATATATTTTTAGCACCAAGTTCTTTGTATATATTAAATCCATGTCCGCCGCTAGGAGGAATGATAACTTCAAACTCCGGTAGTATAGATCCTGATATTCCAGAAGATTCTATGTCAACAATACCGTAAGTATAACCACTACCACCATTTGTTATATTAATTGACTCTACAGTCGAATCATTTCCAACAACAATGGTTGCTTCCGCACCAATACCATCACCTATAATTGGTACATTTGTATATGATTTAAATGCCCCCAACCCAAATCCCCTATTTGCTATAACTACAGTTTTTAGTTGGCCACTATTTTCTGAGTTTGCATTGTTGCGAATAGCAGAAAATGTTGGATTTGATTCCCAATTGCTGGGTGTTGGGATATAAAATGTTGATTCGAACTTAAAAATTTCGTTTGGATTTATGGTATACAAGTATTTCCAAACATATCCGTCTCCACTTGTTCCTGCTATTCTAGGTTCCAAATCAATAAATGTTGGTTCATCGAGTGAAGGTCTGCCATTAAGATTTTCCGGATCTGTTCCATTATTAATACATATGTACACTTGATAATTACTATTCATCACATAGTAATTTGATTCATACAAACTAGTTTTATTTGTTGTTCTTGATAATTTATTTCTACTTACATCATGACGATACATGTCATATGTTACACCAGACTCCCAATCGATTCTCCTAATTACTCGCCTCACATCCTCTGGATTTATTTTTTTAAGTGATATTATGGTATCCCAAATATCATTAAAATTATCAAATGAATCTATAGGTGATGGTGGCGATTGTTCCCAGTTAGTAGAATAATCAGTAGAATTGGTCAGGCCAACAAAAGTATAATATGAATTTGCTGAAGATCCAATTGAAGAAATAAAATTTTCGGCACTCAATATTCTAAATTGATCAGTTATAATCGCAGACATTGATTCCTACATTTTTCTTATATTTATTAAAGTTTGATAAACTAATATTTTAATATTCATACATCATTATAATTTTCAATCCTCAGTTGATTGTATCTTTTGATTATTGGCGTACTGTTGAGTCCAACAACACCATATTCACTACTTACGGAAAATGTATTTTTTATAGATGGAGTTTCAATTATACCCCAACTATAATCGCCATAATAATAACTATATCCAATTCCAGATATTCCACTATAATCCACCAAGCTAACAGTAACTTTAGTTACTAAGGCACTACCAACCCCATAAACATCAGTAGTTCCAGTTGATACTGAAATTACTTGATATATATTATCAATTCCCGTTGTTCCTATTCCAATTATAGTGCCATCATTTCTCAGTGAGGTGACTCCGTTACCAACATTCGAATTTGATACCTTAAAATAATATCCTTCTTGTATTTGACTTTCCGTAACAATAGGATTGGTTATTGTAGAATTTCTTAGATATGAATCTTGTGGTATATACAAATCGAATATCAATGCGGTAGATGCAAAACCAACAACAGTAGTGCTAATGCCAGTGATTATTCCAAAATCTCCTTGGTAAGAAACATCTTGGACATATTCTTTTTGTGGAATTGGCGGCTCAATAAAAACTAAAGGTGGATTTGTAAATGTATATCCAAATCCAGGAGAAGAAATTACTATTGATGTAACCACACCAGATAGAACATTGGATTCCAATTGTGCCTTTCCAGTAGAACCAACACCAATAGGATTCTGAATGTCTACATTGGGATTTGTTTTATATCCACTTCCACCACCAATTAAACTGATAGATTGTATTGTACCACCTAGTGAAACTGTGGCAGTTGCTATAGCTGCTGATGCTAAAGAATTTTCTACAATTTCAATTTTATTGGTAATTTTTGCAGATGCATTCTCATTTTCTGGATCAAATATAGTTTTTACCGAATCAACGAAAATTTGTGTCGAACCAACACTAACCGACTGAATCAGATTACTTACTGGGAAAATATTTGGTTCATATCTTATTCTATTTTTATTGACACCTATTCCATCAATAATTGTATCATTTCTTTGTTTACACCATTTCACAGGTCTCAAGAATTCGAGATCAGATGTGACACCAACTGAATTATATGGGTTTGTTTCTACGGTATCTGGTAAAATAATATCTGTTACAAGTCTATTGTTTTCTATGAATTTATATTCATCTCCAACTATTTTTAAAATATCACCAACTTTAATTGTTTCTAGTATATCCACATCAATAACATCAATTCCTGGAGTTCCTTTGTAGAATAGTATTCTACACTTATCTCCATTTTTAGGTGCTTCCGTAAATGTAATTATGCTTCCTCCATTAAAAGTATATGAAACATCAGGTTCCTGCAATACATCATTAACGAAGATGAGTAGAACAAATTTTAAGTCTATACCTGAACCTTCTTTTGCAATAATCGCAAATCTATTCCCGTTATCAGAAATTGGAAAAGTTTTTCTCACTCCATTGAATAGAGAATCAATGTCATCTAATTTTTGAAGTTCTCCAACAGACCAACCACTAAATTCATCATTAAATTTTCCATCGACTATAATTGAAAATGGTTCAAATGATTTGGATGTATCTGTTGGAATTCCTGTTAGACCACCAGATTCTATCGTCAATATATCACCAATTTCATACGAATAACCATAGTTAGTAATGACAAAATCTATTATACTAGAACCTTGACCAACCACAACATCAATTTTAGCTTGAGAACCAATACCACTACTACCAGATGAATAAATTAAATCTAGATTAGAATAAGACAAAGGATCATCAAAAATAATTTGAGGTGGATTTGTTGAAGTATATCCAGATCCAGGATTTGTTATTGCTACGCTAACAACATTACCACCAACTACGGATGCTATACCAATATATTCTATATTTGGTGTTCCAGTGCTGAGAGTTTGTACTCCGACTCTCACTATTGGCTGAACCCCATATCGATATCCGGATCCACTATTTCCAATGCTGATTGATTGAATTGTTCCGGCTGTAGATACTATTGCTGTACCACCTGCAGAAACTAATGGTTGATATCCAAATCCATTGCTAGAACCAACTGATACTATAATTCCACCTCTCGGGACGCCAGCATTGTTTGGGTCATATAAAGCGGATGTTGCAGTTCCAGTAAAATTAACTTGTGTTTCAGATCCAAGTTCGGATAAGTCATAGTTATCTTCGGGACTTTGAAAAATGCTATTAATTAGTAATATAGAATTTGATGTCGAAAAACCAGTAATATCTTTTTCTTCTGATTTTAGCGTAAAATCACTTACAACAGCATCAAATTGTGAATTTATGTCATCAAATACATAATTTTTTTCATATGTACTCACATCAGAATTCGGAATTCCCGATCTTAAGAAAACTCTACCTTGGAATGTAGATCTAATATTTACATCGCCGTTTACCTCATCATATATTGGACCATAAGGTGCCTGGGAAAAATATATTTTACTTCCAACTATGTTATAGTTTCCTTTTAATTTTCTTATTAATGTATCTTTTTGATGTGTAGATAAAATCGTTCCCATAACAGGTCTTTCGACCTCAATGAAATTAGTACTTCCAACTCCAACTGAGGTTATTTTCATAATCTCATCATCAATTTTTATAATATCTCCGCCAAAAAAAGAAGTTATTCCGGAGAAATATAGAGTTGTATCTAAAAGTTCTAGATCATTTTGTATAGTCGCAGTAATTCCTGTTGAAACAATTGGAGATTGAATTACATTGTCAATGAGTATGATACATTTTGCATTTTGATTTGTTGCTGTGACATAATGATTATTTCCTATCCCAACTAAAATAAGATCAATCAATTTCGGTGTTGAAGATAGTGCATCACTTGGAGAAGTACAAAATCCAATAAATTTATTATCAAATTTGTAAACATACAAATCACCACTCAGTCTATCCGTTACTCCAACTCCTGAAATAAATGTGTTTGCAATACCGATATTGGCAAGATTAGAATTTACATCAGATTCAGATTCAAACAAACCATAAAATGTGACTGCGGAACCAACAGTTATTGTAGATGGGATGGTACTTGCCAGAGAAACTGAATTGCCATTTATCGCGTTAATGGGAATATATGACTCACTAAAGTAATCATTTATCTTAATTCCAATTGTTGAGTCTACATCAATAATATCAGTTCCAATGCCAGCAGTAGATGAAACTTGAGTTTCTAATAATTCAATAAATGAAAATAAATCAGATCTATAGGTTACCTTTTCTCCGCTATTAAAAAAATGGCCAGGAATATAAACCAAATCTCTCACCAAATCAACCCCAGATAAATTCGAAGTTGTATACTCTACAGAACCATCAAATCGTTTTTCAAAAATTGGAGCAAATTTATGAGTTAAGTCAAAATCTTTTTTGAAGTTTAAATCACTACTTGATGAAAATTTACTGGTGCCAGTTGACAACTCTGCATTCTTGAAATTAATTGAGATTGGGAATGATGAAAATTCTAGATAAGAAACTGAGTGTTGTAATAAAGTAATTGAAACATCAATGTCCGCATTTGGAGTAAATAATAATTCAACCGATGTGCTTACTGTAGAATTAAATGTACCTAAAGAATCATTTGAGTATACATTACCATATTCAATAATTGTTGAAGTTATTTCATTATTAAGAACTGCAATTTCTGAGAGTTGAATTTCGTTGTTTGTCGTATCAGTAATTTGGACTATAAAATATGCAAAATTATAATTGAGTGAATATGATGCAACAAATTCCGCTGTTGGATCGGAAGAAGATGCAATGGATACATTTTTTGACCTTACATCTGCATATTTCAGTGGCCTAGCACTGACAGCATTAGAATTAGTACTCGCAATTGAAACGCCAAACGCATTACAATTTAATTCACTTGAAATATTAGAATAAAAAATTAAATCCAATCCAGACGCAGAAGGGACAACATCATAAGTTCCAATACCAACAAAATTTTTATATGAGTCATTTGATGATGTTATTCTTCCAAATTCTGAGTAACTTACCTGAGATCCATCATATACTAAGTTTATCTCGTTATATTCGTAATCTTCGCTAGTTGGCGATGAGAGTTCAACTAAAATTTTTGCAGATGTAAAATTTGATGGAATTTGATATACTATTTCAGAAGATGCAGCACCGACTGTAGAAAAAGTAGATGCAATACTTACAGTGTTCCCAAAATCATATGAATCATTTTCAAATATATTTTGTTTCGTATCATATGAAATAAAACTATATTGGTATTCATTATTTCTACCATCTAATGGATAGAACTCCAATACAGCTTGATTATTAATTTTAATAATATCAAAGTTACCAAGTTCATCTTCCGTGAATATTTTTCCATATTGATTCAAATACAATTCATTACCGTCCGTCAGAACAGATAATATTGAGGACTGTTTTCTGTCATCAAATCTATCATCCTGTACGGTAAGAAAAAATTTCTTTGCTCTAACTTTAGTGGTCATATTTTTTATATGCTAAAAGAAGTTACAAATGTTCTAGTTATTGAAGTATTGAATTCATCACTTATATCATCTATATTCAAAACCCTATTTCCAATAGATTGTGAATAATCTTGTAAAACTGCAGAGTTGAAATTAATTTCATCCGAGGTCAACTTTCCTTCAATGTAAAAATTATTTTCGGATACTAAATCATAATCTATTATGCAGTCGATATCTACACTACTATTTAAGTCAGCAGTCGCAGAGAAAGTTCCTTCATTTTGTGAGGTTTGAATTCCGGAAGCTTCTGGTATAGACTCGACAATTAAATCACCAAACTTTTTAAATCCTAGTGTATGATTCAGATTACTTACAACATCATTCCACTCTTCTATTGGTATTTCGGATTGTATTGAATATGAGAAATACTGGTAGTAATCATTGTCGTGTATTCTTTGCAGAGAATCATTTAAAAATCCAGTATTATTGTTCCACCCACCAAGAGATATGGAAGAAGATTTTATGTCATAAAAAGTCTCATATGTGATAATTTCTTTGATTACTGATTCTGATTTGGAACTTTCCCCAACAATCAATTCCCCAACTAGATAATTGTTATTAGATTTTATTGTTAGGTATTCATTATTTTTATCCCAACTAAGGACTTTTCCCGATGAACCATTATCTGTGGTAATTGATTCTCCAATAATATAAGAATTTTTCTTTGTGGCAATTTCAAAAGTTGGCAGATCATTTTCTACAATCACTCTTCCACTAGAATTCAATGAATCAAATGTTCCTGGATTTTCTGAATTTCCAATGAAGTCATTCAAAGAATATTCAATATATGCACCACTTCCACCTACACTAGTATTTACTCCAACTATGGGGAAGAGATTGTAGCTATAAGAACTAGAGTTATAACCTTTATCTTCAGTACTTAATACGGATACTCCTTCAACATAAACATTTTGTCCGATTGAGAATGGAAAGTCTTCTATGGCACTAAATTGTTTATTTAAAAATGCGGTCACATTTTTGGTTGAATCATTATAAGAAATTGAACTTATTCCAACCCCATTTGAATTGTTGATTGTTACTACTCTTGGAGTTGCATTATATAAGGACTTCGTATTCTTGATAATATTTACTTCATTATCAAGAATATTATAATCTAAAATTGCATCAGATACAATATTTGTGAATCCATCAATGACAATTAGATCTGGATTTGTATTGTAATTTTTTCCTGAATTTTCGACCTTAACATAGTCAATACTAGAGAATGGTTCTACTCTAGCAATTGTGGGGAACTTAACTAAAGGAAGTAAAGTATAATCAGTAGGATAGTCATATCCTACATCAACCAAATTCAAAGTTTCAATTTTTCCAATATTATTACTTTGTGGCAATACTATTGCATTAGAACCAGAATTACTTTCGATTGTAGTCACATACGGTAATTTTGAATAAAATTTTCCGTTAGATGTGATGTTAAATTCGTGTATTTCTCCAGTTGAATTTGTAGAATCTGTAAAATACTGGAAAATTCCATCACTAGATGAATAAGGTAAATTTTCTTTTATTTTTTTAGACGAGAAACTGAATGTATTTGAAGATACTCCTACAATTTTTTGCTTTTGATTCAATTCGCTTAATACAAAGGATATTTGGTTATATTCAGGAACTTCGGTATCAGTTACAATTTCATTCTTGACACTGAGATTCGTCTTTGGAATTAAGTTGTAATATATTTTTTCTGGAAATTCACTATCAACTGTAAATTCAACCCTTGCAGTTGTATCTATTCCAACATTTCCATATCTCAAAATCTTAGAAACATTTTGCTCATTAATTGGCAAATATGAACTGTTAAAATTTTTATCCTCGAATAATTCAAAATCAAATGATTCTGTTCTACCAATGCCCGAATATAACTGAGAAAGTGAAGAATCTGATAGATCAAAAATTACTTTATTGTTTTTTTGTATTTCTATCTTTGGGTTTATTGATGACAGTGTTCCATATGAAGATGTAGTTATGTCTACAATTTCCTTGTCTTGTGCTATTGCGCCATAATATGAGTTTGATAATTTTATCCTACTATCATCATAAACAATTACATAATAAATTCCCTGATTCCGAAGTCCAGTGGCAGAAGAATCTGATGTGTGAATTACTTTTTGTCCCGTGATATAGTCATGATTTAGTATAGTTATTATATTTTCATTTACATCTACAGAGTAAAAAGTTTTAGGATTTGCTGTTAATACTCTATGATAGTCACTGTATTGCAAATAGACGGTTGTTGATATGCCAGGATAAAAGTCAATATCAACAAAATCATTTATTTTTAATTGGTGAGTGGATGCAGTCGAGACAGTTATGGTTGTTTTTGTTGCATTTCCTTTTAGTACTTTAGAATAATTTGTCCTAAAACTATGATAGTTGCCTGTTCCAATTCCAGTAAAATAGAGTATTGATTGGTCGGTCGAAACTCCAACAAAATTACCAGAACTTCCTAGTGCAACTCTATTTGTTGCAATGCCAATTAAATCATTTGATAGTTTTGCTACATAAACAATTGAGTTATCATTTAGATTAAATGAACTAGTTCCGTCAGTGGATACAGATATTGGATTATTTTCATTTGAATTATAGATCAATTCAGTACCAGTATCCAAATTGTGATCTTTTAGATATATACTCCTTTCTGGAATTGTGATAGAAGTCAATCCAACACCAGGATTTGAAAAATCTATAGTATATGATGTTGTTCCAATTCCAAGAGATTCGGATGGATCGAAATATATTTCTTTGTTGTAATTATAATTTCCATTTATTCTTGAGTTCAAATAGAATTTTCTGGGAATTTCCTCCAGAAGAGTGCCCGGTAAATGTGAGGTAGAAATTGAAGAATTTTGTTCTCTTAGAACTTTGATTCTCTGCGAATCTCTGTCCACACTTAAAACTTTTACTTCTTCTGTACCAATCTTAAAAATATCATTTTCCCTAATAGTAAAACCATCTAGTGATCCAGAAACATAAAAATAAGTTGTAATACCGGTAAAACTAGTTGATCCAATACCCACATTCAAAACAAGATAGTTTTGTTTTACTTCTACATTAAAACTGTTCTGTAATATTGAATTGTAATTGGAAGTTGAGTCAATAGAAATAAAATCTAAATTATTTAAATTGTGTGGAACTGAAGAGAAACCTATGATTTTACCAGTGGAAGTTTGGGGATAAAATTCAATATCAATAATTTTAGTTTCAGTTTTTGATACTCCAACAACCGGTTTCCCTTTTAAACTTTTTACTTTTGCCGAAGCGCCAAAACCACCAGAATCTGAATCATTGAAAACAATATTATCACCTATTTTGTAATTTTCTCCACCTGAGATAATTTTTATCGAATCTATAGATCCTTTAAATGTCTTATCGATAGTGGATTTTTGTGAGAATAAGTCATCGGATGAGATGATATATTCATATCTTGAGTTATCACTTAAATTATTGTATATTCTAGTATTTCTGACCAACTTCCTTGAACTAAAATCAAATAAATCTTGATTTGAACTGGAATTAAAATTGTAATCAATTGGTTTTGATTTGAATTTTTTACCAATAATGTATGGAAATGTTGGTATTTTATCTCCAAAAAATACTCCACTACTCTTTGAAACTTCTTCCGTTACTGTCATAAAATAAGCATATGTTCCAAGAGGAAATTCTGGAGTGACGCAAAATCTTCCATTATTTTCATCTAAATCGCCAGAATTTTCAAAAACATAATCTTCAATGAAGTATCCGGCACGGAACAACTTCTTGTTTGGCCTATTGGGTTGACTATCAAGTGGTAGATTGGAATATCCGCTTAAAATTTGCTTTACTGTCTTGTTATCAGTTGAAGTGTATCCATATGGTCCATATATTGGATTTCCATCATATGCCCACCCCAATAATGGAGAATGATATTTTTCATCATCAAAGTCATTTTGGTAGTCTTTTTTGTAACTTTTGTTGATGTCCTGCAATTTGGTAGTGTATATTTTTTTTCTCAGTGATCTAGGTGCATATAAGTGAGTATACTGGAGGCCATACCTTTTATTTTTTGATTGATATACTACCCCATCATCTGCGGATATTTTATTTGTTTCTAATAGTCTTTTGAATCTATTGATTGTCCAAATCTGCGGATAAGATTCCAATTGGTATCCAGTAAGTGGTGTAACTATATCAATGAAAGTATTTTTTTGCTCATAGTTAATTCCGCCACTTATTACCTTGACTTGAACCAGTTTTCCATCAGATACAATCGGAGTTAATATAGCTCCAATACCAAATCCTCTTATGACTAAATCTGGCGGAGAATTATATCCACTTCCATATTCATCAATAATGACATCCACTATTCTTCCATTAGATATTACTGGAGTTACTTTTGCTCCAGAACCGGCGTTTAGATTTATATTTGGTTGTCTATTATAATTAATGATCTCTGACGAACCATATCCAACTCCACCATCATATAAAGATATGGAGGTTAACTTTCCCCTAAAAACAGGTTGAATTTTTGCGAATATATCAACATCAGAAGATATAGTCGGAGAATTTATTTTTCCAGAAATTGTAACTTCTATTGGTTCATATCCAAAGATATGAGGACCTTCACCGCCATTAGAAAAATCTATAAATTGTTTGGTTTTGTAATAGAAATCTGAGGTAGTTGTTCCTAAACCAACATTTGAAACTCTAAAAGAATTGGAATCCAAACTAGTAACAACATATCTACCCGTTTGAAGTCCAGATACATTTTCTGCGCCACCATAGTAGTAAATTATTTCTCCGCTAGAAAAAGGATGTCCATTTGTATTGATTGTATTTGTTGCAGTATTAATTCCTGATGTTGGAACTGATATTTTTTTATTTTTGTATCCAGTTCCAGGTGATTTAATTGAGATAGATCCAACCTTTCTCTTTTTTTCTGTAGATTCGAATGTATGATTTCCAACTCCATAAGAAGTAATACTTACAGTATTAATACCAGAAATTGCATCACTTTGTTTATTGTGTAATGTAATTCCATAATTGTTAATCACACGGGCATAATAACCGAAACTTGTACTTAAACCACCAATGGGAGTATTATTATTTGTTTTATAAGTTATAAATTCCCCATCTCTGAATTTATGATATGTTGAAAATCCAATGATCCCAGAAGAAATTCCAATTTTGGAATTTGTTGGTGATGCATTAAAATTTACTGAGTGGTCATACTCAATCATATTAACTGATGCATTAGCACCAATTCCACCACCACCAGTGATTTGAATTGTTGGGGTATCGATGTAGTTAAACCCACTATCAATTATATCAATTCTATTCAAACTTCCTTCAACTCCACAATATCCTCTTGCAGATAAAGTAACTTCAGAGTCAGTTATTTCTAGTACGGGTGGATTAATAATATCAAGATTTTTTCCTGGAGACAACACCTCAATGGATTTTAATTCGCCATAATAAATTTTGTCTTCGGATTTATAATTTAATATCTCAACTCCATTGATTAAAATTCCAATAGTATCTTCTGGAGTTTCATACTCATTTTCACCAATAATGGGATCTCTCAGCACTTTCATTAGATTTTGAGAACCCACCGATAGTGGTAGATTATTATTAGAAAAACGAAGTAAACTTAATATATTATCAAATACTGTTGTCGATCCGACAGAAATAAACTTTTCATAGTAAATGTCAGATCTACTTCTTGCTAATCTTATCTCCGTATCACTCTCCCTTTTAACATAATATACTCCAGGATTAATGTCAAATCTAGTTGCATTTACATCCAGATTTTCTATTGCATATAAAACTGCATCTCCTGTAATAAATCCATGACTTTGGCCATCAGCAACTATTTTTAGGACACTGCCGGAAAATGATCCATTCAATGGAATTTTAACAGTTTTGCTTTCTATTGAATCATAGTACGGCAACGATGATGCTGCAATATATCTATCATCTGTATAAAGATCTTTATATACATTTGATATATCAGCAATATAATCATCATATTTTGCTACAACTTTCTTTACATTAAAAATATTCGATATCTCATATCCAGAAGTTTGAATCTGGAATATTTTTCCAGGTATCCCACCAATACCAATTTTTACATTTTGTGGAGGTATAACTGAAATATTCCTTTGTCCACTATTTTTGTCAATGTATTCTATTTGTACACTATCACCTTCATACACTCCATTATTATCATAAGTTTCTATTGTATATTTGAAATCTCCGTCACTTGTAAAGTTGAGAACATCACACTTAACCGAAGCATTAAAAACCCAACAAGTATCCTTTATATTATCTTCATCATACCCAAGATAAAGAATATCACCTATATTTCCATTTTGATAATACCTAGAATTTTCAAAAGATTCTGGTACGGATAAAACATTTGTAATTCTAAATCTTATTTGCTCATTTCTTGGCGAATACCCATAAGCAAAACTATTAATTGTTAGTTTCGTTCCTGCCAAAAATTCAGATGATATGCCAGAGCAGTTTAAAAATTGATTTATAGTTTTTCCATTATAAGATATAACCGATGATCCAAATTCCCCGTTTAGAACTATAGTCCCACTTTCAGGAAACCCGATTGTTGAGTCAACATCAATAATTGTAGATCCGGCTTTGATATCTGTAATAGTTGTTGTTCTTGGGTGAGATTTAAAATCTCCAAAAACTGAGCCAGACACATTTATATCTTTATCATAATCATAATCTATTTTTAGTATATAATATTCTTCATTATTTCTAAAAGATCTTTGTATGGATGTGACTGTACCAAAAGATTTTTGTATTCCACCAAATTCATCCTGAAAAATTGTCTGATTTAACAATTCTTCCGGGTTTCCTTGTATCGATTCTACTGCCAAGTTTATTGTAACTCGATACTGTGCATTTGATGGGGAGATTAGAAAATCTCTTGGCAATATGACATTAATATCCTTCCCATAAAGAACGCCAAAAATAATCTGAAATGATCTACTCGTTCCTTTAGAAGAATAATAATCTTTTGATTGCTTGAGGAATAAATTTTCATTGATTCCTGGATATAGTTCTCTATCACTAAATCCATATAGAAATTGTTTTTTTGTCTTGTTAAAAAATTCTTTTAGGAACAATGAACCAAGATTGATTACTTCAGATCCAATAATATGCTCTTGTGTTTCTGATGATGAAAAGACAAATTCCTCCAAATTCCCAACTGAAAACTCTGTAATTCCACTAAATCCTCTTACGCAATCGTTGAATGATGTGGATGTTTTGGATTTGTATAATATGATTTCATTATCAACTCTTATAATTCCATATGTCTGTGGAAATCCATTTGTATTCTCCACATTGATTGTATTGTCAATAAATCCAAGATCAATTGTAGTTGTGGTTTTTTCGACAAGATTTGATAAATTATTTACTTTTATGTAATGATCAATATTTTGAAGTATATCATATGCAGATCCTTTCGATTCTAATGATCTGTAATATTCGGTAAGAAGTTCGGCAACAAGAGGATATTCCTCTCTCACAAAAAGAGGAAGTTGACTTTCTACAATTGAACTTAATTTGATTCTATTAGTTTCCATTTATTATCTTCGTACTAAGTTGCCGTTTGAATAACTAGATGTAATTGTATAATTTGATCCAGATGTATCTGAACCAGACTCAATGCTATCCGGTATGGTATTTACCTCTAACTTATTAATATCTATCTGCAAATATAAATCCTGAGTTCCAAGAATATCATTTGATTCTGGTATTGCTGACAATTCAATGATCGGTACACCACCATCAGTTTTCTCAGTCTGTATAATTTTAATTGGATTTGTGATGATCTCACCACTCATATAATCAACCGTACCAATAGATCGTCTTATGATGATTGGATCGGAGTTTGTGTCTAATGAGAACAAAAATAAAGATCCGGTTTTTCCATCAGCATTGGGAAGATCGCCAAAATAAACAGTATTGGAAATTCCACTTACTTTAAATCCAGATGATTTTATGTTATATCCAGATGTATTTTTAATATGAAACTTATTTCTGAAACATATTTCATACTGTGCAAATTGATTTGGTGTTACTTTGAGATCTCTTCTTATTTGTAATTTTGTGATGTTTGATGTGATCGCTACATCACTAGCATCAACCAGTCTTTGATACTTGCTATATTTAAATCTTGCTCCATATTTATTCAGTTCTTCCGAATCTGCGTACCTTTCGACATTGCCAATAACTTTAGATCTTATAGTCTCGACACTTTGAGCAGAATTGCTATCATAATAAACATTTGAATTGATTTCAATAAACAAATACTTTAGATCTAAAATTTCAGGAACAATACCAGATACAGAGTACTTTCTCAGTTCTCTTTTAATGTTATCTTTTGTTGTGTTTGATAGAAATGTACCAAACAAAGGTTTAATCGTAATGAATACCTTTCCATACTGAGGTGGAACCAATTCCTCTCCACCGAATGCGCTTACCGATTCTGCTTCTGGATATATTTTTGGTATTAGAGTCTCATAATCCGATGCAGTCACTGCCCTGTTTTGTGCGGCATATGCTCTTGGCGCAAAATTTCGGATTGAATTAATCGATTCAATCTCAGATCCTCCAGATGATGCTAGATTTGTTGTGATTAGAGAAACTTGCCCATTCACTGAAATTCCATTTCCATCTACTAAAATTCCGGAAAAATTGAATGATGAAAATCCATTTCCATTTTTTCCATTCGAAATCAAATAGGAAACATCAATATAATTATTTTCTCGCAATTTTTGTCCGAATACATCATCACCAAAGATCAATTCATATCTTTCATCTTCAATTTCTTGAATGAAAAAAACTTTTGATGTTGAAGTTACATCTAAGATGTTATTTGAATTTATAAACTTTGTTGCGCTACTACTAGATTGAGTCTGTCTAACAGAAACTTTGAGAGTTCTTGTGTCAATTCCTCGGTTTTCCAGTATGAATCTCTGATTTCCATAGTTATTATCAATTAAATTGACAGTAAAATTAGTATTGGCATAAGATCCCTCATAAATGTCAATACCATCAAATGAAGCAATGTTATTAATTATCGGAACCGTAATATCATCAAGAATAGAAAAAACAAATGAAGATTGCCCAAAATTTGCTGTACTACACACAGTACCACTTTTGAGAGTAACAACCTTAGTCAGTGGATTCGAAACCTCAACGAAAAAACTGATATTTGCCTTTGCTGCTCTTCTTGATTTTGGCACATAACCAATATTACGAGCCAATGAAACAACATTCTCACGAAGAGTTGCACTATCAATGAAGACTTCATTGCTCACCATATTTGCATTGTAAGATGCAATATATGTGTTATATGCCAACATGTCTATCAAAACAGACATGTTAGATCCCTCAAAATCATAATCGGTAAAGTTTGAGTTAGATCTCAAATAATCTTTAATTGATGACTTTATTTGATCAAAATCTAAGTTAGTAAAATTAACTAGTGACATTATCGTACTGATTGTAGTGCAAATGTGAGTTGTTGTGGTAATGCATCAATTCCAACAATATAATATCTCACAGTAACATTAAATTCATAATCATCATAGTTGGGCTCAACATCAACACTTATTAAACTGACCCTTGGTTCGTAATTTTCTATTGTATTTCTAATTTCATCTTGCAATATAGATGCAGAAACATCGTCAATATTTTCAAAAAGACTTCTTGATACTTTTGAACCTAGATTCTGATTAAAAAATCTTTCTCCAGGCAAAGTAAAAACTAAATTGCGGATAGAGCGAGAAATGGCAGTTTCATTTTTAATGTCAATGATGTCGTAGTTCAATGGATTAACTTGTAAAGACAAGCTAATATCCTTAAACTGTTTACTGACTCGCTCTATTGGCATCTAGAGTGCTTTAATTCTATCTTATTTATCAACCAAAAATGGGTTCGGTGCCATATTCCCAGTCATCATAGTCTTCATCATTGCGAATTTTTGAATGCAGTTCGCCCTGCAGTGCAAAATCATGCTTTTTAGGTGTCAAATCATCATTTGCGATCTCACGAAGCATCTTTTGCTTCCGTATTTTCTCTTCCCAACCATACTCACTAGATAAAAATTCAGTTCCCCACTCATTTTTCATAAAATTTTGGTCTTTATCGACTTTTTTGGTCATTTTTTTGCTCCTGATTTGTTAGATCAGAACTTTTTACGGGGTTGCTATCCCGAATTTCTTTGATTTCATACATAAAATCGTCTGAAGTCTCTATTTTACGACGATTTTCAACAGAATATTCGGTTAAATCTATTTCGTATCCTGGATTTTTGGTAATTCTATTGCGAATCCATGCATCATCATACCATAATATTTTATTATTTGGATATGCATAGAAATTTCCATTATCCATTTTGAAAAAATGAGCACATTTATGCTCTGGAGTCTCACTAAAATTGGTATTCAATGTGGATTTAGACTCCCATGACCAATCGAGAGTGAACATATAGGTTCCTTCGTTTTTCTTTCCCTTATAGTTGATCAATTCAGCACGTAATCCTGCTAATCTTGAACGAACCTGAACATCAATATAAGGAGAAAAGCAATCCCACCACATACATTCTTCTAATTTAGGAACTGGTGCATCAGGTTTCCAACAAAATGCATGAATAGGTCTACGAGTCCAGTTCACCCCATTCTCTAGAAACGCCTCAAAGAGGGGTACATGCTTCTCTAAGGATGCTACAGAGTGTACATCGCATAAAGTTACCTCACCATGGCCTTTTTTGTGATTATAAAGAAATTCATTACGAATGTAACAAGTGAATGTAGGAAGATTGTGATTTAAATATGCCATATAAAGATAATAAAAAAGCAGGAGATTAATCCTGCTTTATCTATATTATTTACCTTGACCTCGATACTTCTTTTTACGACCATTACGAGAGGTTGCTGATAGAAGTGTACGAGCAGAGCGCCCTTGGCGAGTTTTCTTAGGTGCTCCAGGTTGAAATACATTACCTTTAAGTGCCATAAATTTCCTCCAGTTCAATTAAATTAGGATCAATATCATCTCCCGAGTAAAAAGACTCTGAGAGATCTTGAAGAACTTCAGTACATTCTTCTGCACTGAGATCTTTATAAATTTTACGCCCATTATAGAGGACATTAAATTTCTTCATTAGATTACGCGAGTTTTTTCATGCCCCACACGAATACGAGGATCACACCAAATCTCATAACCTGCCTCAATTGCATCAAGACAGAATGAAACATCTTCGCCACACATATCTTGAACTGCACCAGACTCAAAGACTTGCATCTTAGGTGCAAACCAAGGGTATTCAAGATTCTCAAAGACACCCTTCTTAATGAGCACCCATCCAAAACCAGTGTAATCTACAGTAAATGGCTTACGACGCTTGCTGATTGATTCCACAGTTTCGTGGTTCATAACTCCACCATTCTTACGAAAATCATCTTCCTCCAACCAGTGTGCTACTGAGGTTGTGTGACCATCTTCTGTTGCATACCATCCAGCACTAATAGGATGCTCCTCACCTTCTGCAGGAAGTGCTACATCACACAATTGCCAGAATTTTTCTGAGGTAAAAACAATATCACTATCAATCCAAAGTTGATAATCATATTGAAGCTTTCCATCCCAAGGCACTTGTTTTGGTCCGCGAAGTACATTTGCACCAAGTACTTTACATCTTGCAAAGTTAACCATTGATGAATAATCTTGAGAAATCTGAATACTCATTCCATTTTGCACAAGATCAAAACAAAGTTGTACAAATGCTTTCAAAAAAATAAAGGAACATCCACGACCAGGAAGACAAAATACAATACTCTTCCCTCTCATTCGTTCTTTAATTGCATCATAATCCCATTCTGCTTCACTCTTCTTGGGTGTTGCAGCTTTAACAGTGAATCCTTTTGCCATAAGAGAAATAAACCTTCAATGTCAATTTTAACAGTGTATATATGTCTTTGTCAAATTAATGTGATGAATTTAAAATAGTATCCTTACTCACCGTTAATTCCTCATAAGACAGATCCTCAACACTATAATCAGTCTTCATAAGACCAACCATATTATTGAGGGTGCTCCAAGTTGTATGAAAATCTTCTTCTTTTATTGAATGAAATAAACATCTATCCTTTGCATAGATGTGATAAACCTTTTCAGTCATAAAAAATATTTCCGGAAATTTTTTTAGTAAATCTTAATTTACTATTGCATTATATATCAGTATTATCAAAAATCCTAGTGGTATTAGCACTACCCTACTCATTGTCTTTGGATATCTGATTATCCAACCTGCAAGTATGACTCTC
>Ga0208019_1000597_pt1 | contig 19549 bp, 22 predicted proteins | sample CB_VirMetaG_5_FD_184540 | JGI IMG/M metagenome (GOLD analysis project Ga0208019, IMG submission 184540) | Freshwater to marine saline gradient viral communities from Chesapeake Bay - CB_1508_1D Viral MetaG (SPAdes) (version 4) | ecosystem: Environmental > Aquatic > Marine > Coastal | place: USA...
GGGCGAGCCACGGCTCCCATCCGTGAGATCATCGACCCGGCCAAGGGGGGTCAGCAGGGGATGAATCAGTATGCTGCCTACGGAGCCCAACAGCCATCGGCTCCCCAGGGTGACCAGAGCAGCCAGATGGACGCGGCCCTCCAGGCAGCTATCCTCAAGATGCTGTCGGAGCAGGAAGCAGGAGCATAGCCATGCCAACCCAGCAGGAAATGGAGCAGCTTCAGAATCTTCTCGGAGACGAAGAAGCGCGTGCTCTTCTGTCTTCGTACAGGACTCACCGTGGGCGCGAGCGGACCAACCAGTTCCGTGAGATCACCGGGATGGCCCAGATCCCCTCTGCTCGTGAGACCGACCGGGCTGGTCTTCGGGAAGAATGGCGCAAGGCCCAGGAGCTGATCAACGAGCTGGAGGATCTGTCCCGTCAGATCGACGAAGCCGACTTCACTCACCGCTCCGAACTGGCCAAGGCTCACACGGCTCTGATGGAGAAGATGGTCACAGCGAACGCGACCGTCGCCTCTGCCGGGGTCACTGCACGCGGACAAGAGCAGGTGGCCCTGATCAACGGCATCAATGAACTGGCAGGACAGTCCGCCGCTGCCATGGCCAAGTTCTACCTGGATGAAGAGAAGAGCCCTGTGGCCTACGGCAAGCTGGGGGAGCGGCGCAGCGCCATCTACAATCTCGCCCAGGATCTTCCTGCTGATGCTGGTGAGCAGCGGTTCGACTTCGCGGCCGATCTCGTCAGCAATGTGGCTACCGACCTGGCTGAGATGCCCGACGCCGACACGGCACACGCCTACCTGATCAATCTGAACGAAGCCATCGAGGACGCCTTTGGAGACAACTCTGGGGTCAACCTCTACACGCTGTCAGAGGGCGCCTTCGGCTCTGGGGTAACTACTGGAGCTGGTGCGGGCTTTGCCAACCCAGGAGAGATCGTCAAGGAAGCCATGGGCCGGGCTGATCGGGCTTGGGACGTGGCCGAGAACCAGACGATCCTGCTGGAGAAGGAGCGCAAGCGCTTGATCGAGCAGCGCCGCACTCCTGGAGGTCCCAAGGGCTCTGGTCTCTATGGTGACGTAGGGACGGACTACAGCCTTGCTATGTCTCAAGCGGGGCTCGATCCCACTGCGGCTGGTGGCAGCGAAGGCGAGGGCGGTGGAACCCGAGGGCCTGGTGAGACAGCATCCAACGAGAGTGTTCGTCGGCAGATCCAGCGTATCGAAGCTCATCAGGCTCTGATTGGGCAGGAGATGCTACAGGATCCCATCACGAGCAGCGCAGAGGCGGCCGGTCGCCTTCAGCAGACTGGAGCTTTCCGAGAGTACCTGGGACAGAGCGGAACGGGTGTCAGGCCTGCGCTCAACCAAGCTGTGCGTGGGTTGAAGCAGTCCGAGCGCACAGGCGGTCCCGCAGCGCATCAGCACATGGCTGGTGCGGTTGGGCGTGCTCCAGCGGCTACCCCTCCGGCACCCCCGCAGCCCCCCACCCCTGGTCCCTTCGATGATGCGGCTGATCCGTCTCGTCCCATGGGAGAGCCTGTCCCGGCCGTTGGTGCTGCCTACGATCCCATCAAGGCAGGCAAGCTGGCTGAGCGGCGCATCCTTGAGATCCTGAGTGAGGGCATCGGTGGCTCTCGGCGCGGCCCCCAGCCCCAGTAGGAGTAGTCATGCCAGAGTCCAAGGCGTACACGCCTACTATCCAGGGGCTTGAAGGGTTCCAGGGTGCCCGCAAGCAGGTAGAGCAGGAGAACGAGGGAGAGGCTGCGCAGCGCGCCGCTCTCCGAGACGCGGCCCGTGGGGGCGCTCCGGTCCCCCCGCCCGCCTCCGGGGCCTCTCCGGCTGCCCCAGCGGCCTCCACCGTCCACGTAGCGACCCCTCTGCCGGAGGGAGGGAAGGGCGCAGCTCCACCCCCCGGATCGGACGCCGGGCGTCCCTCACGCGAGGTGGTGCCCCCCACGATCTACGACAACGCCACCCCTGGTTTGCGGAGTTTGATTGACAGTCAATTCGGCAATCTGAACAGTCAAACCCCTTCTCCCAATGAAGGGGTAGTCCGGCTGGCAGCCCACCTCCACAACCAGTTCGACTCTCCCGAAGAGGCTGATACGTGGATCCAGAAGGTTCTTCAGAACCCTGGGATGAATGAGGACCGTCGGAGTCTGCTAACTCGTGGCTTGGAGATGTCCAAGATCCTGAACGGCATGTATGGAGACCAGGAGATTGGAGAGGGTGCCATGATGGCCCTGACCACCGATCTGGATCTCCAGCAAGTCAACATCGGACCCCCTCCCGAAGATCCGGCAGACCAGTATCGAATCAATTTTCTGACCGATCCGGAGACCGGCAAGGCTGCCATCGACATCAACAAGGAATTCCAAGAGCTGCGCCTGCTTCACTACCAGGCGTCGGTCAAGAAGGCCGGCTATCAGGAACTGTGGGAGGTTCCCGACTCGATCAAGCAGGCACACTGGGAGTCTGCCGCCAACGCCGCGTCAGAGGATCTTTGGAGGGTGGCTGCGGCAGCGCGTGACGTCATGCTCTTGGATAGTCGAAAGGCTGTACAGGAACAGGTGGAAGACCTCCCCCCTGGTCTCGCCGAAGTGGCCGCCTTTACTGGTCTTGGAATCGGTGAAGCCTTCGGTAAGCGCACCACATCGTCAGCCTTCAATCCCAAGGCGTCTGAGCTTGAGGAGGAAGGTTCCTTCCACTGGCTGCTCCGCATGGGCTTGATGGACGGTATGGCCCCCTGGCTGAAGGAGCTTCGCGTCTCCCAGATGGGCCTTCCCATTACTGACGAGGAGAAGAGTTTTCTGGATCAGGTGACTGCGATGAGGCTGGCTGGAGTCCCCTTCGACGACAGCTCCAGGCAGCGTGTGATCGACGATTACATGCACAACTACCTGATGATGGATGAGATGCGTCAGTGGGTAGGTGTGTCGTCCTACCTCACCGGCAAGTTGCTGGGGGACGAAGACGAGTCTGCTCGTGTACGAGCCAGGAAGCTGAGTGAGACCACAGGGGTCCATCTGGCCTCAGCAATCCCCTACTTTTTCGACATCGACCTGTTTGTGCTGGGAACCATGGGCCTCGGCTATGCTGGCAGCAAGATTGCGCGCACGGCACAGGTAGCCCGCGCGATCAGAGCTGCAAAGGCTATGGAGAACATCGTGGCCCTGCCGGGCTCTACCGCAGCCAGGTTGGCAGAGGTGGCTCAGGTTTCCCCCGCTGCTGAGCGCATGCTCAAGGGGGCTGTGAACGCCCGTGTTCGCAAGGAGCTTGAGGTGGGGATCGCTGCTGTGGTCGAAGAGACCATGGCTGCTGCTGTGACATCGGGGAAGCTCGATGAGTCGGCCATTGCGGCTGCTCGCGCCAGGATGCCGGAAGACATCGCCCAGACCTTGGTCAATGTCAGCAAGGCCGAGGTAGACACCAAGGCGGCTGTAGAGGCAGCAAAGGTCGAACGCCAGGCGCTCATGGAAACCCTCGGAGCCGAAGCCAAGGAGCTTGAGGCATATCGTCGGACCCTGGCGAACGTGGAGAAGTGGGAGGGCAAGCTTGCTACCCTGTCACAGGAAGCTCCCGATCTTCACAGGATCTACCGTGACCTGGCTGTGCGAGAAGCACAGATGATGAACCCGGCTACGACGGCTGACGCACAGAAGATCCTGCGGGATGAAGTAGCAGCGCTGGTGAAGGAGAAGAAGACTGCACTCAAGACTCTGCGCGAGACCAATCCTGATCTCTACAAGGAGTACCTGAGTGCCAGGCGAAACGCCTCCAAGAACAGGAGCGCGTTCAACAAGGTGCTGGGGTCTGCTCCTGATCCCGTGGCTCTGGAGCAGGCAGCAGCCCGTGCGGCTGGCGTGCTCAATCAGGTCAAGGAACTGGAAGAGACAGGGAAGAGTCTGCGGGCGACCCTGCGCGAAGAGGCCAAGCTGCTCGCTGCGGCACACCCCGACTGGACGGCCAAGCTCCTGTCTGGAGCGGGAGACTTTGACAAGGGGTTCCGCCGCTCTGTGCGGAACGCGATGTCTTTGCAGAAGGATGCTCGCGCCAGCATGTCGGCTGAGCGCCTTTCCACCCTGCGGAGGGCTGTGCTCACTGAGGAAGCTACCAGATTGGCTTCCGAGATCCGGGGCGGCGTCAAGGAGCTGACCAAGCGGAAGGTTCCGATCCTGTCCGGTGGCCTCGACTTTGCTCGAGTCAAGCACGGTCTGCCTGAGGACGAGTTCACTCAATTCGCCCACGCGGCTGTTGAGTCTGTCACCAAGCACGAGAAGACTGGAGAGGCCATCCTCAACAGCGAGGGGTGGTACAAGAGGCTGGTAGATCGCTATGGAGAGCAGGCTATCAACCGGGCGGCTGAGTCCGCCAAGCTGCGCAGGGAGGTGGGTGCAAGCGAGCACGTAGCCAACTTGGCCCAGACGGCTGAGCGCATCCTCCAGACCATGCCTGCGGCTGAGAAGAGCGCAAAGGGTGCTTCCGAAGCGGCTCGTGCTCAAGCCGTGGCCCTCTTGGAGTCCATCGCTGACGGAGCCCGGGGAGCCCCCCCGGATCAGGTCTTCCTGAAGGCGCTGGAAGCTGCCGGCACAGGCAAGGAATTCAAGCTTACTGGGGAAGACCTGGCTTCACTGGAAGCCTTTGAGGGGCTGATCAAGGAAGAGGCTCGCCTGCTCCGAGGAGGAGAACAGGAGCTGCGCACAGTCCTGAATATCTTGCAGTCAGACCATGCTGTGCGTGGCGTTCAGGGGGTTGGTACACGCAGCTTTTTCGGCGGATACCACACCGTTCGGCGCTTCGTAGAAAACCTGTGGCAGTCTCTGGCTGCCTTCGAAAAGCGCATTGGTCCGTCGGCTGAGATCCAGAAGGATATCCTCCGGTCGGCTGAGAACCTGACCGAGAGGTATTCCGAAGAGCTGATTGGTCTTGTCAACACCTCTGTGAAGAAGGGGGTAGATCCCCGGGTTGCCGTCATCGAATACCTGTCTTCCACCAAGCGATTGAACATGGGGATCGGCAGTTCATTCCTGAACGGGGTGGGGGGAAAGACTGTATACACCAGGGCACGCAGAGCCGTCCTGGCCGATCCCGCAACTTGGGCAGAGATCACGGCAAAGCAGATCAAGGAGCTGATGGCAGCTCCGGATGCTGTACGTGAGGCTGGGACCGGAATCAACGCGCCCCTCCTTGGTCTCTCTCGTCTCTTCGTTTCGAAAGCCACCGACGACCAGGCCCGCATTCTCTACCACGAGACCAGGCGGTTGCTGGCTGCTCACGCCGATCCTACCGAATTCTTCCATGCCCTCAGGAAGACTACCACGAGAGTCCTGAAGGGCGATGGTGTCGCAGTACCAGAGCACTTCGCCAAGTTCGACAAGGCTGAGACCAAGAACCTCGCGATGGGAGCCAGGCTCTTTATCCAGGGCGCTGTGTATGACGACGTGGCTTGGATTGCCTGGCGTCAGATGAACGGATTGCTCTCGGCTGAGGTAGCCGCCGACATCAACAGGTTCTTCGAAGCCGGTACAGGTCTGTCTCGCGTGGTGGATCCCGAAGCCGCCACCAACGCCATGCTGAAGATGGGCTTGAGCCTGAACCAGCAGTCGGTACGCCAGGCCAGCCGGGCGGGTACAGCGCGGTCGATCCGGGGCGCAGCCACCGATACTCGGCGGATGATCGAGGTTTCGACCAATCCCACCATCGGATCCATGGATCGTCTGTTCCTCCCGCACCATCTCAGGAAGGAAATCGCGCGGAACATGGACACTGTGATCAAGGAGCTGGACATGTTCCATGCCAAGGCTCCTGACTCCAGTGCGAGCTGGCTGCGATCTATGGGGCAAAAGTTCTTCTTGGCCTGGCGCAAGGACGCCACCACTGGTCTCCTGATTCCCAATCCCAGGTACTACGTCTTCAACCACATCGGGGACTGGTCACAGGTTTGGGTTGAGGCAGGCGTCACCACTGCATCGAAGATGGCCCTGCACAACTTCTGGTCCCTGATTCCCGGAGTCGGGCGCAAGGTACAGGAGCGCCTGGCAGAGCGGGCGCTCAAGTACAGAGGCCGGCGCGTTTTCGGTACCGTGACCGAGACCTTCCTGAATCCCTTCGCCAACCGTATGTGGCACGCTCCGGCTGAAGAGGTCGTAGAGTTGGGTGGGCGTAGCTGGACCTGGGGCTCGCTGCGCCAGCAGTTCGTGAATGAGGGGGTGTTCGACACCCACTTGGATGCTGAGCTGCACGAGATGATCAGGAAGCAGGGCAAGCAGTTCGAAAACCAGCTCAAGGGTGTGGGGATCAAGTCCTTCATCAGCAATCTCCAGAAGAGCATGGAGGAGTTCGGTATCTCCTGGCAGCAGCGTCAACGGGCACTGTTGATGCTCCAGCTTCTGGATCAGGGGAAGAGCCTGAAGGAAGCTGTGAAGATCATGCGCGGAGGTCTGTACGACTGGAAGCACACGATCTCCCTGGCTGACACATCTGCTCTCTTGGGTGCGGTCCCCTTCCAGCGATTCTTCTGGCTCTACAGCCAGCAGATCTGGAAGGCTGTGTTCGAAGGACTGACGCAGCCCAACATGAATACTCTGACCAAGAACCTGACTGGTCAGAGCAAGATGGCGCGTTTGCGTCAGCAAGCCAGGATCTTTGGGGATGCGATCCCCAACGCCTTCGAAGCTTACAACAGTGACGAGATCCAGACTGATCTCGACCGCGAGCGACAGGCCCTTGGCTCTGCCATGTACCCTGAATGGATGGGAGGCCACTATCCCCTGATGGGTACGCTCCCCATGGATTCAGGCGACATCGCTTGGTCTCAGCGTATGTACGGAAAGGACTATGCCAAGACCCAGAGCTACTACACACTACCGCCTGTGATCGGTATCGACGGTCTGGAGATCGGCATGATGCCTTTCAAGGGCCTGGGTGCCATCGGCCTTGCTGCTACGGGGCAGGACAACCTGGCCCAGAACTGGGCTGAACAGGCTACCAAGGGCTTCGTCTCTATGCTCTACCCGGCCCATCGCGAGGCAATGGAGAGCGTGATGGAGTCTTGGGGCGCGAAGGCGAGCGTAGGCGCAACCCGTGCGGGAGAGTGGCGAGTGCGGCCCGAAGAGGCTATGGTGATGTCACTCATCATGCCGGCGCAGATCCGAGAGGATCCCGAGTCCGGTCAATACTATGCTGCGAAACTCCCATCCATCGCCTTCCGCCTGTGTCCTGTGTGGCTGAATCGCTTCCCAACTATGGCGAAGTATTGGCTGTACCAGAACCCGGATTCACAAGCTCTCACAAATTGGGACACGGAGATGGAGAACAGAGTCACGGGGATTGGGAAGGCGCTCGGATACTTTGGCCTCGGCTTCGGAGGACTGGTGCGAGAGTACCAGACCAACCCACAGAAGCAGATGATCGCAAAGCAGACCAGGCTGAAGTTCGCGCTGGATCGCACCAAGGAAGCCGTACAGCGCGAAGGGCAGCCCGCAGAAAGGCTCATCACAGCCGAGTAGGAGAGGACCAGTGAAGCTCATTGAAGCAACAGATGGCGTGCGTCTGCACCACCTCGTCCTGGGTGATAACCTGGACGTACTGAAGGCTCTGGTCGAACTGCAAGTCAAGTTCAAACTGATTCTGACCGATCCCCCCTATGGGACCGGACACGCCAGGCAGGGCTACGACGATACTGATGAGGGGTGGTTGCGTATGATCAAACCACGCCTCAAGCTGCTTGGGGAGTTGCTGGATGATGGCGGGATCATCCTGATGCACATCGACGACAACTACGATGCACACCTCCGTCTGTTGTTGGACAAGCTCTTGGGCAAGGAGTGCCGCTTTCCTGTGATGGTGTGGGAGCGCACGGCAATCCGGATCAACTCCAGTCGCACGCTATCGCGAGCGCACGAGTACATCGTGGGCTACGGCAAGCCTGGCTGTGTAGTCAACCCGGAACAGATGGTCATCGCTACCCAGCGCAACAAGTTCAGCAACCCAGACAGAGATCCACGCGGAGACTGGCGTACCAGAGCCATGGTAGCTAACGGTCAGGGCTACATCTATCCCATCCAGGGCCCCAAGGGTCAGATAGCTACTCCTCCCAAGGGGCGTGGCTGGAGCATGAAGGAAGAGACCTTCAGGGAGCGCGAGGCGGCTGGGCGTGTGTGGTGGGGCAAGTCAGGCCGAAACAAGAGCCCACAGCTCAAGCGCTATGCTTTCGAAGCCGAGACAGCCGGCATGGTTCCCCGAACCTGGCTTCCTGGCAGGATCTTCGGGTACACCCAGACTGGATCCGATTATGTCAAGCGTGTGCTGGGTGGTCCACAGTTTTCATCCGCCAAGCCCCTCCCCCTGGTCGCATGGCTCGTAGAGCGGTTTTCACAGCCGGGCGATCTGATTCTGGACTGTTGGGCAGGATCAGGTACGGTGGCCGAGGCCACAGCCCTTGTGAACGGTAACGACAGGGAGACCCCTCCGAGGCGCACCTTCCTGATTCAGCGCCGGGAGGTCTCGGAGGTCAAGCACCAGGGAGGATCCTACAGCTTCGCCATCGAGGATCTGACTATCAGTCGATTGCGCCACATGAAAGAGGCATATGGGGACGGCTACGAAGTAGTCGAGATATAGGGGTTGCACCTCAGAGCAAGCCATGGTACACCTTGGGTGTTGACTGACGACCCTTCCGAGAGGTACTCCCATGAAGCTCGACCGCAAGTGGCTGGAGCCTGTGTTCAAGGATGATTTCGCCAACGCCATCAAGGTGTACTGTGGTGAGAACATCAGTGCTGGCAACATCCTGGCCCTCAAGGGGACCCAGGGCGCCTTCTACAAGGCGTTCAAGGCCGACCCGACCGACCCGACCCTGAGCACTGCGACGATCATGGGTGTGGCGTCCTACGCTGGTGCGCTCGGTGATCACGAAGGGCTCTTCCTCCAGATGAAGCGCGTCGAGGGTCTGGACACCAGTCTTCGCACTCTGGGCGACCGGGTGTTCCTGGCGGCCGGTGGTACCTATGCCTACGTGGGCACCATCCCTGTCGGCTTCGTCTCCAAGGTGGACGCTACGGACGGCCACATCGTCCTGTGCCCCGCCCTGGTGGAGGGTGTCGCGGCCTCGCAGGTGCTCATCAGCGATGCCGGCAACTTCTGGACGACCGACACCGATCAGGGTGTGGCCGACGAGACGGCTGCTGCTATCGGCGGCACCAACTCCACGACCCGCCCCTACACCGACGACGCTGTGGTCACGGACGACGAGCCCCTGGTCAGCTCCATCAACGCCCTGGATCAGACCTTCGAAGACAAGGCCGAGATGGCTTGGGACCAGGCTGCGCTCCCCACGTCGGGGATCGCCAAGGGCTATGTCCTGGGTACCGGCAACGAGCTGCTGGTGGAGGCTCAGGCGGTCCCTGACAACACCGTACAGATCGCCCTCGGCGGCAAGGGCTGGAGCGCTCTGGGTCACAAGCGGTCCAGTGCAGCCGTGCCCATCGTCGGGCCCATCAACGTGCCTGCCGGTGCCGGTGAGACCCGCCACGACATCATCGTCCTGACCAATGGTGGCGCCATCGCCATCCGGGCTGGTGCCGAAGGCGCCCCCCCACAGGTCGATCCCGCCCTGGTCGCAGGCGACATCCCGCTGGCTCGCGTCACGCAGACCCAGGGTGCGGATGTTGACGTCCAGACGGCCAACATCACCGACCTGCGCCCCCGTCAGGGTGTCGTGCAGGGCGATAAGGTGCTGTACGACGACGCCGCTGGCTACTACACCCCGCCTACCACGCCCGACACCAAGCTGACGGTCGGTGAGACGCTGGACCAGATCGGACAGGCTCTGTGGGCTCTCACCCCAGCGTCCACCTTCCGCTGGTTCGATGACTTCGTGTACCAGAACGGGTTCACCGAAGCTGACTCCATGTGGCAGCTCCACGGTGACACCAACGATCCCGCCGTTCCGGCCACCAACCTGGAGGGTGGTATCGTCGAGTGCATCACCGCTGCCGGTGCGGGCGACCGCTCTCAGGCTGTGGGCTCCACGCCCATCCAGCTCGGACGGGCTGGTGCCCTGGCTGAGTTCCGGTTCAAGGTGGATGACATCACCGACGTGGCGTTCTTCCTGGGCCTGACCGACAACCCTGCCATCGAGAACCCCTGTGAGGTCACCGCAGCGTCGGACAACCTGGCTGCCAACGCGGACGATCTCCTGGGGATCGTGTTCGACTCGGACGGGACCACCCAGCGCATCCACGCCGCCGCGTTCGACAGCACTGTGGGAGATGCGGGCAACGCCCTGTTCCCCACCGCTGCGCCTGTGAACGACACCTGGCTGCGCGTGGTCCTGCTCTCCGACGATTCGGGCGAGAACCTGACCTTCCGCATGTTCGACGAGACCAACACCCTGATCGAAGAGATCCAGATGACCGGCGACGTCGGCTGTGGTGAAGCTGTGGACCTGTACCCGACCTTCATCGTGGAAGCTCGTGGTGCGGCTGCACGCACCCTGACCGTGGACTGGAGTCTCGGTGTGGCCGGGCGGGCTTCGTAACGGAGGGTTTCTGACAGCAATCAGTTTCCTTCCGGTTCCCTGAGGTTCTTATGAGCAGGACTGGCACCATCTCCCGGGTCGTCGTAGCGGCCTCAGATGACATCTCAAGCGCTGGCTTCACTGCGGTGGACATGGGGAGTGTGGCTCCCCATGGCCTGATCCGGCGCATCAGGGTCCTCTACGCCAGCGGTGTCGTGGCCAACGTGGAGGCTGAGATCCGACGCACGGCGGCTGGTCTCGGTCTCGACATGCTTCAGGCTCTACACACGGGTGTCCCTGTGGCCGCCATTGATCGTGGCGGTGCTGGCGACATCATCGAGATCCCCTACATCGTGGCTCTGTTCCCCGATGCAGGAATCGCAGACGGGCACCTGTGGGTAGCTCTCAAGACAGACAACGCCGGACTGACCAAGTTCAGTGTTGAGCTTCACATCGAGGAACGCTGATGGCTACCGATCCGACTCTGGGTACCAACACCCTTCTCGCTCGCATCGTTGATGGCCTTCTGTCTGGTAGTGCCGTCGAAGCCGTGCTTCAGTCAATCCTCGCTCTGCTTCAGGCTCCGCAGAGCGCCGTGGGTTGGTCCGACCGGATCACTGATGCCATCGCAGACGGTACCTGGGAGACCGTGGCACTGGACATCGAAGAGGATTCCGCCACCCTGTCCCTCCTCACCTTTGAGATCGGAACCATTGGGACCCTGACCGGGCTCGACTGGTACCTGAGCTGGGAGAGCGACGGCGGCGAGCCGATCACTGGCGTCTACTCCTGGGTGAAGGACACGGAGCTGAAGCTGGGCAAGGGAACCCTGTATGTGGGGGCTGCTCGGCTGGACATCGACCTGACCCGCTTTGCCGGATTCGGCACGACAGAGACGATCTACCTGCACCACAAGGGGACTGGTGACACCCCCACCATGGTCGTGAATGCAAGTGGGAGCCTGTAGGTCATGAGTACGGGCCTGATCGATGTCTTCGCTCCGGGTAGCGGTGTCATCCCTCTGACTGTCGCAGCCTTCGCAGCTACGGCAAGCGCAGCCCGTACTGTCGTGACCATGCCCGCCCCCACGCCGACAGGCCCAAGCGGGAGCGCTACCTACGCCTGGAGTTGGCTCCGGCAGCCAGGGACCGCGACGTTCAGTGACGCTGCCATCGCCCAACCCACCGTGACCGTGGATGCCGAAGGCGAGTGGGTCGCGGAGTGCGCTGTGACCGTGGACGGGCAGACCGTCCCGTTCGTCCACAGCTTCCTGGTCGGACAAGTGACCATGCCGGATCACGGTCAGGTACTGGCTGAGGTCATCGTGGACCTGGATTACAAGGCCATCGGTGCCGTCAGTCCCCTGGATCTCACAGCCAGTGGAAATGCTGACTATGTGATCGATGGAATCACCCACTACTGCGACCAGAGTGGGTACGACGCGCTGGCCCTGGGCTCGTCTGGGATCCGGATGTACAACACCGCTGGCACCAGCGATTTCGCTGCTGTCACCCTGGGCCTGCAAGATGACTACGACATCGAGGCTGGTGACTACGTGGTGGTCCAGCAGCACTGGGAGCCTACCAGCATGAGCAGCGGATCTCTCCGTTGCAGCATCCAGGACACCCAGGGCGGCGGCGCGTCGGGCGGGGCCAACTCCCTCAAGATCGACATGAAGCGCATCGGGGCCGCTGACTACGACTTGTACAAGATCGCGGGCGTGGGCGGTGGAAGCAAGGCTGCCGACCTGGCTGCGGCTCTCCCTGCTGACGTACAGCTCGTCATGTGCGGAGCGGACTTCGCGTGGTGCGGCCGGGGTGACGACGACGCGACGATGCCAGACAACCCAGGCGACACCACATCCGTAGCTGCCTACAAGTTTTCCAGCACCACAGCCACACGCGACATCAGCAGCGGTCTGTACCATCCCTGGGCCAACATGCATGCAGCAGCCGTAGCTCACTCAGGCGTGCTCGATGTCAGCCTTGCGGCACAGCGCGTCCTCCGTCACCGACCTGTCAGCCAGCCGTAGGAAACAGCATGCCTGACCTCATGTTCCTTCGAAAGCGGGGCCCCCAGGGCGAAAACGAGATGGAGCACACAGTTTTGCCCGATGGCGCCCACACCGTCACCGACAGCTTGCAAGACGACGTAGCTGCTGCCTGTCGTGGCGACAACAGAGCCAGGGGTAAGCTGTCCAAGACCCAGCGTGATTGGGTCGATGGGCTCGACGAGGACGAGCGCATGTTCGTCTGTGAGGCCATCGAGGGCCTTCGCGACGCCACGAGGCTGTGAGGTAAGGTATGTTCAGACTGCCCCTGTTCTTGCTCGCTGCTATCGCTGTCTCATTCGCTCAAGATCCAGTGACCGCAGCCGATCTGGCTGGGACCAGTGGGGATCCCGTTGCAGCCATCCTGCCATGGGCACAGACCCTGGGTCCCTACGGAACCATCATAGCCCTTCTGATCTTCTCCAACCGCTTCAAGGTACCAGCGGTTCCTCTCAGGTTGGAGGGGCCTGTTACCGTCAAGCTGGACGGTCCTGTAGAGCTGGCTGGACATCTCAGTTGTGGGGACCATGAGTCCAGTTCGTTCAACCATGGCCATGGGCGCGGGCCTGTGCGCGAAGCCCTAAGGGGTACTGCTCTGGCTCTCAAAAAGGATGACACCTAACAGGCCATCCTGGAGGACAGTATGAGATACATGGCCTGGATCTTCCTTGCGCCGTTTCTGTTCAGTGGGTGTGCCCGTGTTGAAGCCCGCGAAGAGCACCATCGAGCGCACGTTCGCCTCATTGACAATGCTATTGCCTGGGATGATCTACGTGTTCCACTGACCGCCACGCGGCAAGGAGCGTTGGCCAAGCCTGACTTCGATTCTACCAACGTAGGATACCTGTTCCCCCAGAACGATGCAACTGAAATCCTGTACTTCATCGCACAGGTGCCGCATTCATGGGCATACGAAACTGGGCTTGAAGCTCACGTTCACTGGCAGCAGTCAGCAGCTACCGCAGTCAACTGGTGCATCGACTACAAAGTGATCCAACTGGACACCCTGACTCCGGCTGGGTGGTCTACTCTCTGTTCCACCAGTGGGGCATTCAGCTACACGGCTGGCAACTTGCACCAGCTCACAGAGTTGGGAAGCGTCAGCATGGTTGGAATCACCAGTCCCTCTGCCATTATCCTGGGCAAGCTCTACCGCAGCGACAATACCACTGTCGGTGACGTACTCGCTTGGGAGTTCGACTTCCACTATCAGCTCGACGGCTTCGGAACTGACACGGAGTATACAAAGTAGGAGGACCACCTTGGTACTGTCCAAATTGCTACAGCCAGGCTCGGCTGTGCGTGCCGCAGCAGATCATGAAAAGCTGGGATGCTGTACGCTTGTTGCGATCATCGTCATGGCCCTATCCGGGCACGTCCCGCAAGAGCCCTCTCGCTGGCAGAACTGGTACAAGCTCGACCGCGACTGGTGGCAGCAGGCCAACAACTGGCACGCCAAGGGGTGTTGGGCTACCATCCTTGCTGCGCTGGAACGACTTGGCCCCGCTCAACTGCAACTCGACTGGAGCGGCCAGGAACTTGCACTCACTCCGGGCAGATGGCACATTATCCAGGAATGGACCGCCGACTACAGCTCCGGCCACACCTACCTGATTTATGTCACGGACACGGGCCAAATCCGCAAGGTTGACAGTAACGAGCGGCGCGGTTATCGTAACATCCTCTACCCCCATTGGTCTCGCTTTGGCAAGCTTGCCGCTGTCGTGACTCTCTCCCGGCTCGATTGAGCCTACGTCCCAGGAGGACCAACCATGCTCGAAACCCTGATTCTGTCTGCCCTCGCCCTGATCTGGCCCAACATCCCCCGCTGGGTGGGCAAGTTCCTGTACATGGCCCTCATGTCGGCTGTCACCCTCATCCAGACGCTCAAGAGCGACATCCAGATGAGCGGCCCGGAGAAGCGGGAGACCGTCATCCGCGAGGTCGGCACCCTGCTGGACGAAGCCCTGGACGACGTTCCGGAGTGGAAGGAGGTCAGCGAGGGTCAGCGGGACCGCATCCTCACTGGTCTCGTGGAGCTGGCTCTGTTCATCGACGACGCGGTGTCGGGCGACCGTAAGGGTCAGGTCAACATCATGCGCAAGATGCGGGTGCTCCGGCGTCAGCTCGGTGTGAAGCAGTAGCCTGTCAGCTACCCACCCGACACAGCCCCGGTACCGTCAGGTGCCGGGGCTTTGCTTTTCCTGACCGCAGCGGTGGCCGCGCTCCCGGCGTGTCCCGAGGTCAGGGAGTAGGCTACAGCCACGCAATAGCAGCGTAGTTGATGGCGAGGTGGGCAGTGTTGTCCACAATGATCAGCAGCCACACGGCGAGGAATGGCGGGGGCGGCTCGCTGCTTCTGCCCCACAGAATACCAGGCACACCGATTCCCCACAGCCTCACCCAGTACTTCGCCAGCCTGTAGCGGTCGATGATGGCGTGCGTGAGCCCGATGACCGCCAGGGCCTGCCACGACTGCGTGACGAGCAGGAACGGCAGGGTGTAGAGCAGCGCGTGGACCAGCGCCGGCAGCCATCTGCTCGTCTTGTTGTTCGCCATCCACTGGTTTTGTAGGCAGTAGTCACCGATCAGGTGCGCGATCAGTTGAAGCATCCTCATCCTCCTTTCGCCGGCAACCGGCCGGCGCGGTTAGGTTCTCCAGATAATCCGGTCCATAATGGTAGGTCCGCTATACCCCTGGTCCCACCAGATGAACCCATACTCCTGAGCCCTGTCGGTTCCGCCGCCAGTGAAGCTCGGGCGAGGCGTGATCACGCTAACCCTGCGCGGGGGATACTGCTCCCACAGGGCTTGCTCGTACTTACACTGAGGGCATCCTGTGATGTTCCGCCCGTTGCTGCCCAGCCACTGTAGGCGCATCAGGAAGGCCACACACGGAGCCAAGCTCAGGGCATGGCGTGCGTGGGCCTCAGCCTCACTGTAGGGTGGGTTCCCTACGACCCACTGGAAGTGACCAGTAGGGGCTCGCAGCGACGCAAAGTCTCCGGTGCGCCACCGACCCGGGGTCGCGAGGGCTCGCGCTGCCACGCTCCGGTCCACGTCGTTCGCCCACACGCGCTCTGCGCCCAACCGGGCCTGCATGGCCCGCAGGAAGGCGCCACCGCCCGCTGACGGCTCCAGAGCGCGGTCTCCGGGCATGAAGGGCAGGCAAGCAACGAGGGCTTCCGCGAGGGCGGGCACCGTATTGTACTGGTCGTTGCTTCTGCGAGGCTGTTTGTTCTCAAGCATCAGCTCACTCGCACAGATCGGCTACGGCAGGTGCAACCACACAGGACAGATTGTCGCCCACGCTATAGCACGCCACGTTCATCTCACAGTCCAGGGACCGTGTGATCTGGGTACCAGGCATGGAGTCGATGTAGTAGGTGTCCGTACCCGTCTCATCGCATCCGCTGACGACAGTCAGTACGAACCAGAGGACGAAGCACATAGACAAGAAGAGGGTAGCTGCGATAAGGTCACGCATCGATCAGTCCTGTTCCATTGCATCGAGTGCAGGGTTGGTCTTTGATTCTCCCTGTCTGATTGCAGACACGACAGGGAAAGCGGCGGATGAAGGTAGGTGTGCGGGTACGCACGGCAGGATCGATCACGGCGAGAGCCCACTCGCCCGACAGGACCCTGGTCTGACACTTGACACACCTGTGGATTCGAACGCGTACATTCGGAGCCAAACCGATCAGTTCCTCGGCTATGGACTTGTAGCCCCGATCCCCCAGGTCTTTGATCAGACAGGACTCGGTTACGTTCATACGCCCAGGGCAGTCAGCAACCGGGCACTTTTCCAGAGACACCGTGTTGAGAACCTTCATTAGAATTCCTCTGCATCTGTAATGACATCGAGAAGCCTGAGATTACTGAGAGCGACCACAGTATGCGTCATGTCAGCGTGGCGCAGGACGGCATTGGTCCACGAACCCATCCCCTCAGCACTGTCCAGGCAGAAACCTACTATGGTGCCTTCTTTCCCGCTTTGGATCTCACCTCGATCAGATCCAGGCCCGTCCCGCTTGAGCCAGTAAGAGCAGGCTCTCTTGCCGATATATCCACCCATGCCGCTGATCACAGTGCCTCCACCATGAGCATGATGACTGTAGATCGCAGCTCTTCGGGGAGTGCGCGGAGATCCAAATAAGCTTCACCGTCACTGTCGAGGGTAGCCGCTGCAACCACGAAGTCGTGGGAGGACAGCCCTTCAAGACGGCGACAGAGATTCCAAAGCAGGTTCAGAGAGGGGTTCTTCTCACCACGCTCGATGGCTCCGAGTTGGGAGAAAGAGACCCCTGTCTGATTGGCGAGTACGGGCAAGCTCAAACCCTCTGCCTTCCTGGCAGTACGAAGCATCATTCCAAGTTCGGCAGAGGGCATTGCAGTCTATCCCATGAAAGGAGCCAGGACTTCCCTGACCATCTCGTTGTGAGCAGCGCGTCTCTGCGCTTCCAGCAAGCGAGGATCATCCAGAGCCACGATCTCGTCGTTCCAGATGGTGTGGTTCTCGGTCAGAAGGATCTGACCACACTCACCCCTGGTCCGTCCAGTCTGTCCGACCTTCCTGCGCTCACCCCAGACACGGTACTCCCACTTGCTCCCATCATTCTCGATGGTACCCAGCGTCTTGCCGTGAACCGGGGTACCAGGCTGGTGGATGACAGCCAACCACCGACTCTTCCACCAGGACTGGAGGCCCACATACTTGATCCGGCCCACCATCACCCCTCCAGGCGCACCACGTTCCAGGCGTCGTGGAGCTTGACGTTGTGCTTCAGCGAGGCGAGGGTCAGGGAGACCATCCCCAGGTCGCTGCGAGCAGTAGCGTCGAGCCAGGCGACACAGTTCTTGAAGTCCCACTGAAGGTCGGGAACGGTCAGGACGCCCTTACCGCCCCAGAGGACGGAGCCCAGAGCCATGATGATCCACGCTTCCAGGGTGCGCGAGGGAGCCAGGTGGGGGACCGCGTTGCGGGTGAACACCAGGGTGTTCGCGGTGAGATCCAGGCTGATACTCTCACCCTTCCGCAGATGGGTGGAAGCAGCCGCGCACACCTCGTCGGCCACAGGCTGCGAGACACGAATCAGATGATCCTTGTGTCCGGAGAGGATGGCCTTCAGCTCTGCCGCCCTGCGGTCGAAGGCAGCGCGAGCTTCCACCCTCTGCTTGCCCCGCTTCCAGCGGCCCAGCTCGGAACAGGCAGAGGCGACCCTCTTCCTGTAGGCGCGCACGTCCACACCCTTGCCTGCAGCGCGCTCCAGCTCTTCGAAGGCGGCGAGGGCTTCCTCGCTGGGATCGGGGGGCATGGAGGGGATGGGCCCGGGGTCAGCCTTCTTGTGCTTGGCGATCTCCTTCTGGGTCTCCTCGTAGCGAGCCATGACGCCAGTGATCTCCGGCGTGATCAGCTCCTGACCGCGAGGGCTGTTGAGGATGCAGAGGAGGAGCTTGGGCGAGTATCCTGCCAGGGCATCCCGCAGCTCGGACCAGACGTCGGCGTACTTGCCCCCGACCTTCCCGCTGACGCTGGGATTGCCCTTGCCCTCCTGCTCCCAGCGAGCGAGAAGGACGTCCCCCAGGGAGAGCTGCGCGAACACGGTCTCGTCGTCCTCGTGGCGCAGGGACTTGAGGTTGCGCCCGGTGAGCTTGCCTCGGAACAGCTCGTCGAGAGCGATCCCCGTCATGGGAAGGGTGGCACCCAGCGCGAGGCTGGACTTACCAGACTCGTTCTTCCCGATGAAGATGTTCAGCTTCTCCACAGGGGTGCGGATGTCGGGGCTGTACCCCTTGATGTTGGTCTCCAGGATCATGGTGTCTCCGGTCTGTTGGTTGATTGATTGGTGTGCTGAGGTTGAAAGGAGCGGCGCTGTGTGAGTGTCGATGGAAGGAGTCAGCATCTCCCCCACCCACACAGCACCGCATTAGGTCTTGATCGTCAGCCCCCACCCACTGGTCTCGTCGGTGTCGTCTCGGCAGATGATACCCAAGACATCCCTGAGGACGGGTCCCTTCCTACCACTGACCATCGCCTTCACCTTGAGGTGGGGCATAGCCAGCGCAGCGGAGATGATCTGGGCCGTGATGGGCCCACAGCTCACACCGGGCACCACGACCATGCGGTACTTGCGCGTACCCAGGACGGGGCTGTTGCAGGTCAGGATGTTGCGGATCCAGTCCTTGAGGTCGCAGCCCTGGGTGTAGGTGCGGAACCACTCAGCGCGAGCGGAATGGATGTTGGGAATCAGCTTGTGCTCACTGGTGCTCTGCTTCTTCACACTGGTCTTCAACCAGTCCACGACCTTCTTGGTCCGGGTGTCGGGCCACGAGGCGGGGTGGGCGAGCAGGATGCCGACAACGGTGCGTTCCATGGGGGATCTCCGGGGGGTGTGAGGGCAAGGTACCCTCATTGTTTGTTGCGCGCAACAACAAAAATGGGGACTATGATCTACGTCATACAGGGGTCAACGGGGCATTTCCTGTCGCACTGCTTTTGCGATTCGATCTCCAGCATCGGGCACTCATCCAGTGCAGTACGGAGCTTGATCAGAAGCTCAATCCAACTCTGAGGAACCTCTGGGTCTCGACACCCGTCCCGATCCCTCAGCAGGCGCAGAGCAACCTCTCCAACATCCCATTGAGCCCTGCGGTCGATGGTGTCTTCAACCTCATTCAGCACAGCCAGAATGAGTATCCTTTCCTGAAGCACTACGCTCAGCTCCAATACTTTATTCTTTAATGCCTGATAGTGCGCAGTACCAATGGTAACTGTTCCCCGGAGAGGATCAGTTGACACAATCCCCTCTTCAATAGTTTCGATAGTAACAGGCATCACTTCACCTCAATCCAGCGACGACCGATGGAAGCCTCACCTTGGTAGGCAATCAGCCCCTTACGGGTTCGCCTGTTGTTGACCTCGGAGAGTACAACAGCCCAATCAGCAGCTTCGTCTTCGGGCACTACCAGGACCAA
>Ga0208019_1000600_pt1 | contig 19507 bp, 27 predicted proteins | sample CB_VirMetaG_5_FD_184540 | JGI IMG/M metagenome (GOLD analysis project Ga0208019, IMG submission 184540) | Freshwater to marine saline gradient viral communities from Chesapeake Bay - CB_1508_1D Viral MetaG (SPAdes) (version 4) | ecosystem: Environmental > Aquatic > Marine > Coastal | place: USA...
TATGTTTTTCAAACCAAATAATATTACCATCTGTCGTTGTTATTATAATAGTATCTGAGTCAATTACTTTAATGTTTTGAATGTTCATCTAATACGATTTCTAACTGTTGTTGGTTTATTTGATACTCTTTAATTCTCTCTCTCGCAACTTCACAATACTTCTGACTAATGTCAACACCAATCCATGGTCTTCCCAACATTTCGGCAGCCAAACAAGTGGTTCCAGAGCCGTTGAATGGGTCCATAACAACATCTTCTTTAAATGATAGAATCTTAATTGCTCTATACGGAATATCCATTGAGAATGTTGCTTTTGTCTTTTGTTGTGTGTCAGCGAAGTAGTTCCATTGTCCAAATACCAAAGACATAAAGTCTTTTTTGTCTTTTTCATCGTAGACTAATTTCTTTCTGAACTCACCTTCAATCTTTTCATTTGGAACCATTTGGTATTCACCTTTCCATTGTGGTGTACCCTTAATATCTTTCTTGTGTTTCTTTTTGTATGCTAAAATTACACACTCTTTTGGATTGTAAATGTATGGTGCTGATGGACTCATCCAGCTTCCCCACGCTGTGGTTTTACTTCTATGTGGTGAACTCTCTTCTAAGTCAACAATACCAAAGAAACCAAAACCAATCTCTTTCATAATCATCCAAACCTCAGCAGAGAAATAAATTCTACCACCCTTACTCTGACGATTAATCTCATATGGAATGTTCAATGCGATACGTCCATCGTCTTTTAAAACTCTATACGCTTCTCTTAACCATTCTCGGGTGAACTCCATATAGTCAGCAATCTCTTTATCATCGTCCCAATTATCGTAGTCGATTCCCACACCATAAGGTGGACTAGTAACAATCAAATCAATGGACTTCTCGTCCATCTCTGTCATTACTTTACGGCTGTCACCATTATAAATCTTATTTTTCTCCATCTTCTAATACTTTAATACGTCTGTCTAAATAAAATAACGCTTTCTTTAAATCTTGTACAGGAGGATTACCATCTTTTTTTCCACTCCTAACAATATATTTTAATACATTAAACAGATAAGCATCTTGGTCCAACCCTGTTGCTTCTGCAATCTTAATCACCTCATACGGATTTCCCTCACCACCGTAGTGGTCAGGATGATTTACCATCTCTTTACTCATTTTACTTTGAATCCTTTTAAAACATAATAATCTTTAGCGTAACCACTTTCCTCAATAATACCTTCTTCAATAGCCTGTTTTAGAATTTCTTTTGTTTCTTCAACAGTTGTCTTAAGGATATACTTTGAAATGTAGGAAATGTGAATGGGTTGTCTTAGTTTACCCTCTAAAATTGATAGTTTGTCTTCTTTTTTCTTCATGGTTTATAGTTTTATACAAAGTAGTTAAAAATTATTTTATAATCAATTTTGGAACATCAATAATATTTCATCTTTGGTCATCCCCTCTTTATATAGTTGGAAAAACTTTGATGACCACATATCGAAGATAAATGCATCGGCATTAAATAATTTCTTTAAGTCAGAATCAGACTTATTAATTATCATTTCTCTTGTGATGTATCTCTTATTAAAACCCATTTGTGTTCTGAATTTAATCTTACTGATGTTATGTGTTTTCTATTCCACTCTTGTGGTGATATCAAAGATAAAAAAAATTGTCCATTATGTCTTTCATATAAATGATAAATTTCACCAATTACTGGTTCAAATGAATAATTTGAGTTATAAATAATATTATTTAACTTAACAGCATCTAATAAATCATTATACTCATCTACCAGTTCTTTGTATTTCGCGTTGAAACTCTTTTGTACTCTGTTTACCCCTCTTTCCTTAAATGCACCAACATCATCTAATTTAATAACAGGCGCAGATACACTAGTACCATAAGGTAGTATTGAAGCATTGTACTTCTGACTTTCTTCGTCCCAAACAATGTTATCTGGTTTCTTCATTTTCCCAATAATACTGTCTTAGTTTTTCACCCAACTCAAAATCATTTGGAGTCTCTTTAATCATCTGAATAATCTTTTCAATTTCCATCTTTGTTAATTTCTTTTATTTCGTTTATTTTAACCGTCTGCATAACGTAGTTGGTTATCTTTCTTTTAATTAAAGGTAATGTCGTTTCTTTTAATGGAAACCTTGGGTCTATTGTAATCTCAAATAATGGTAATAATTTAACCAAATCTTCTTTTGTAATATCAGGATTGGTAAAGGATGTGTTATCAACCATTAACTGATATGAACCCTGTACTTTACCCTTATAAATCTCATTGATATAACATTTTTGATTATGAAGTTCCCCACCTTTTATTTTAAATTCATAAATGTATAAGGTATCATTAAGAACAAACTTAAAATAACCATTACCTGTCATTAGTTGTTCATAGTTTTTAACCAACTTTAAAGAAATAGATTCATTTACTATCTCCCAAAGTGATTTTCCCACCATAAAAAGTTGTGTAAATTTTTCCCTTGAATATTTTACAACATCATTGATGACCTCAATGTCATCTTCGTTTTTAATCTTCGGTGAGTGGTATTTTATCTCACTTATTAAAATCTCTTCGTCAGGTTGTGTAATGGGATTTTTTGTTGTAAGATATTGTAACTTACTTTGAGCTAAATTAATATTGGCTAAATGTAATGTTATGTCCTGAAATGATGGATATAACTTTAAATCATCAAACTCTTTTTCTAACTTTTGGTAGTAATCTAATAGAACATATTGTTTATGTTCAAAGTCTATTGGTTCAGTATATATCCAATTCGTTTTCATTCATTAATATTTGAAGAAAACATAATAAATTTTATTTGATTTGTGAACTATTATTCTACTCTAATAGCATGATACCAAGTACCATTTATTTGTTCTTCGTGTTCTTCACCATCATATGAACTTAATGCGGGACCAATACCATCCGTGTCAACAACATCTTCAATCAATCTATCAACATCAATGTATTCATCTAATTCCATTCCGTATTCACTCATTGAATTTACAACATTATACATTTTTTCATCCACTAAACTTGATACTATATTTTCAATCATATCCTCTGTTGGTTCCCCTTCAGGATTACTATTAATTCTATCTATCTCATCTTCAATTTCTTGGAACCTGTCTTCAGCCAATTCTATTTCAACATCAGTATATACATCATCATGATTAGCAATTATTTCATCCAATGTTTCTTTTTCTTCTTCCAATTTAGCAATTTCTGAAACCTGTTCATTAGATAATGGTAAATCTTCATCGTCAAACCAAGATTCAGGATTATAACGAATATCACTTTCAAATACATCTTCAAAGTAACTTCTTATCGAATCTTCGTCTATGTAATTTTCAACAAAAGATTGACTAAACGCCTCACTACCCATATCATCCCACAAATTTTGTGTGTATTCTTTGGCTGCTTCATATACTTGGTCCCAACCACCTACAGCCATAACTAACCCCTGGTCATCTTCACCCATCCACTCAAAGGTTGGTAACCCATAGTGACTGTATTCTGCAGGTAATAAATTATAGATGTCTTCATCCTCTCCAACAACAACACCGTAACTATCTTGTATAATGTTATATACCGCATTGGCCATCTCAGCCTGCACATCATCATTATCTTCTAAGTTCCACTCGTCATTTTCTTTTCTCTGTTCTGCAGACCTTAATCTTCGAGCTCTCATTTGTGCTTGTTGTTGTTGCCTTATTCTCTCCCTTTCTAATCTTGCCTTTTCTTTGTCTTTAAAGATTTCTACCTCTCGTGAAAAATTGTTGGCTATATATTCATCAATAACTTTTTGAATCTTTTGGTATTCTTCAGAACCTAATATCCACCCACTTGAAAATGATTTGTCAGGAGCATCATAATACGTTTTATCACCATCGTATTTCTGTAATAAAGCAACCTTATAAAAACGGTCGTTAGACTTACCTTTCTTATCTATAAAATAAAATAACTTACCATCAACATTATAATTGTTAAAATGACTATCACCATTCATCGATGCAGTACACCACTTCGTACCCGCACCATAATAACAACTAGCTTTATGTGTCTTTGGAGTCACAACAGTAAATCTATCGTCCTCATAAACAACATCAGCACCTTCAACTTCTTTTACTTCTCTTCTAACTTTATTTTCATGAGCATCAATAGCTTTAATAATGTCTTCAAGACTCTGATACTTGTTGATGTCTTTTTCTTCTAAGGCTTGTTGGTATTTGATAAAACTTTCAACTGCTTTCTGGGCCTTTGAAATATTCTCATCGAAGTTTTGTGTCGGCATTACGTCACCTAAAAACATCAAGAACTTATTGTTCGGTGATAAGTTTTGTGATAACATGATAATTTTCTTAAGTTCTTCATTTGAGAACTTATTTCTGTACTTATTTACAAAGTCATCTCTCCTACCCTCACTTAATATGATATTAATAAACTTCATCTATTGTTTTAAAGATAAATATTACGTTTTTTTAAATTGATTTATGTAAACCCTTTTATATTATTATTCTGTTCACTATTTATAATAGTATAAACATTTAATTAGACAACTACTATGGGATGCGGATGTAAAAAAAACAATCAGAGTCAACCTCAACAACAAACAGTAAAGACCACTAATCAACAGGCCGTTAAAACAGCTATTCAAAAGACAGTAGAGAAATATTACGATAAAAAATAATCCAGGCGGGCTTTATTAGAGGTTGAAGGTGGGAGAAATCCCACCTTTTTTGTATTTATAATAAAATAATATCAATGGACTTAGAATCAATTTTAAAAGGTAGTAACATTAACGATTTCGTTAATTCATATTTTTCAGGTAATTTCAAATTATTTATTGAGTTTTTATCAAAAAAGAATCTTTTGGGTGAAGTTGAAGATGAACTTATTGAAGATGGGTATTTCAATGATGTTATGAAACATCACTATGAAAATGAACCACAATACGTTATAGACTACGTAGTTGATAATTATTTTGGTGATGTCAAGTATGAAGGTAATAAGTATTGGTTGACTATAGATAGAGATGACCTTGCAGGTTTATTTGATACTGACCGCTGGGGTGGTGGTGCTTACAGTATCGCTCGTAAAGTATTATCAGATGATTACGAAGAGTTTTATGATTATGTTGAAATATATGATTTAGAAAATGACGTAATTTCTAATCTTGATTCTAATAATTTAAATTATTTAAAAGAAGTCGTATATAAAGAAGTTGAAGGTAAAGAAGTAGATATTGACGGAGAACTAGATATTGTAACAAGAGATTACGTTATGAGTATGGATGAAAGTGAACTTTCTAAATTTATTGAAAAGAACACTCCTGAAACAAGAATGGAGTTAGGAAGTCTATACAACTCCTCTTATGAATATGCTTTTCAATCTGAAGTACACGATTTAGTAATGGATGAATTAAGAGGTTTTTTTGGTGTTGATAATTTCTCACGTGAGGTACCATATAAACGAAAGACATATAAAGCCGGAACCACAGAACCAATAGAAGTTAATGATTATCTTTATCAAGTAGACGTTTCAAATATTTTACCTACAATAATTTTAGATGTCATACATATGGGTGGTTACAATAGTGACAACGACTTTGAATACTATGGTAATTTAGAAGGTGTTATGAAATTTTGGTTATCTGAACAGGGTGACTTATTACATTTCCATACACCTGAATACTCGGACTATAGTTTGGTAAACAAAAATTTAAATGAGATGTTAAAAGATTATATTTAATTTTACTATTCATACTTAAACTCGTTTTTATTATGATTGATAAAAATTAGTTAATATGATAGATAAGTTAGAGATATGTAACATCATTTCAAATACAATCATTGAGGAATTCAAAAAATTAGATAAGAAAAACATTTCTGAAATATACGTAACCTTACACAGCCGTTTCTTCGTGGTTGAAGGTACAACAACAATAGACACAATCATTAACGTTTCAGACATTGCACAGACACGTCTTAATGAGCTTTATACTGAGGAAGAACTAAAGGACTATCCCTACAATTTTATTGACCTGATTGAGTATGACAGAAAAGAAATACCTGTGGGTAATGTAAATTACAAAAAGAAATTTCACAAATACTTTACAGTTAGTTCCAACTATGACCGAATAGTAACATCAGAAACATTTTATGGACTATCCTTGTACACCGACAAACCTTATTATATATTAGGTGAATATATTGCGAATCATTTGTTTGAAAGAAATTTATGTAAAGATGTATCATTAAGAATTGAACACCACAACATTGTTGATTGTAACGAAAACACAGTATCATTTTTATTGAACTCAGATTCACTAATAACAAATAAAGATTGGGCTCAATCATTGGTGTTAGACCTATTCCCATTCGAGCATAAAAAAATCATCCAACATTTAGAACTGGATGATTTTAATTTTGAACATTGGATTTTAGGCAATGCAGACCTTCCTTGGATGAAGAAAGATAAAATAAGTGAAATGGTTTTAGTTTAAAAACTTCTTAACCATTTCCAAAGCTTCTTCCAACTCTTGGAAATCTCTATCAGGTGCCAACAACTTTACCTTTTTAGGTTTTTCTGAAATCTCACTTTCAGAAATCATATTTAGTTCCAACAACATAAATGCTGGTATGAACTCGTTGTCTGTTGCCTCAACAAACAAATCGTACTCTTCCTGATATTCATCGATGTCCCTTTCTGAAAATAAAATACGATTTTCTTCCAACATATCTTTCATCTCAGAACAATGTGGACATCCCTTCATTGTATATAAAATTACATGTTTCATAATAAAAAAGGTTTCGGTTATAAAACCGAAACCATATCTCTTAATTGTGTCTCTTGCAATACACCCATCTTCGTATCCACATTCTTACCACCAGCAAATGCTTTAATGGTCGGAATAGAACGAACACCCAAACTAACTGCAAGTTCTTTATCTGATTCAATGTCAAACTTATAAACGTTAACATCTGAACCTTCGTTTTTCAAGTCGTTTGAAAACCTTTCGATGATTGGTCCGAGTATTCTACATGGTCCGCACCAGTTAGCGTACATGTCAACAATAAACTTCTCACCTGATTCAATTTTCTGTTTCAATTCTTGTGAAGTTATTTCCATAATTCTTGTATTTTAAATTTATTTAATCCTTTTATTGTAAGTATAATTGAATCCCTTTTTGTACTATCAGACATGAAAACCAAACGATATTGTTTGTTCTCACCCCCATTGTAATAGACATAGATTCCTGAGTCTCCGTAATTAAACAATCCCTCCATTCTAAGGACACTAGACTCATCGATGTAGTGATTGTACCACATCTCTTTATAACTCTTTAAAAATACCTTTAAAACGTCTTCAGTATAAAAAGGTGTTTGGACAAAACAAGGGTACTCCCCTATTTTGTCCTCCACGATTTGTATAACTTTTTCAGATATTTTTTGTTCTTTACTCATTATTCTTGTTCTCTTTCAATGGGTTCAGTTCTCATCATATTTTTGACTTCATCACTGACCTCAACTTCACTATACATATTGTGTAAAGTCTTTTGTAACTCCTTAGCTTGAGAAATTGATTCCGCAATTACGTATGTAATTCTATACGGGTCTGCGTTTGATGCTGGTCGTCTGTCCTCAACATATCCTTTCCATCCCTCTGACGTTGACAATGGTACACGAATAGAAGCACCTCTGTCAGAAACACCCCAACTAAACTTATCAATACTTTGAGTTTCATGTTTACCAGTCAATCTCATATCGTTTGATGAACCATAACATTTGATGTGTTCCAAATGACGTGCTTCAAATACCTTGAAGATTGCCTCAAAATATTCCTTACCACCCTCTTCTCTCATCATAGTGTTTGAGAAGTTACAGTGAAGTCCTGAACCGTTCCAATCACCTTGAACTGGTTTAGGATGATACTCAATCTTAAATCCATAGTCCTCAGACATTTGATTCAAAATGTAACGTGATACCCATAGGTCATCACCCGCTTTGATTTTACCTTTACTGAATACCTGATATTCCCACTGACCCAACATAACCTCAGCATTAGTACCAGTAATATCAATACCCGCCATGATACAGTTCTCCATGTGTTGTTCCACAAACTCACGACCGTGAACCTGTCCGTTACCAACACCACAGTAATATTTACCCTGTGGTTCAGGGAATCCATTTACAGGGAAACCTAATGGTTTACCTTCCTTCATAATGGTATACTCCTGCTCGAAACCGAACCATAAACCTTCTTCCTCCTCACCAATTAAATGACGAGTGTTTGTCTCGTGAGGTGTACCATCAGCATTCATAACTTCACATAATACCAAATAAGAATCCAACATACCCTTATTCATTGGGTTAGGATATAGTCTTACAGGTTTTAACAAACAATCAGAGAAGTGTCCCTCAGCTTGCATCGTTGATGAACCGTCAAATCCCCACATAGGACAATCGTCAAGTCCGATACCATGAAGTTTTTTACCACCCACTTCATGAACGGGTGCATCTACTACCTTTACTTTACTACGTAAATTTGGTTCGGGGTAGTATCCATCTAACCAAATGTACTCCAATTTTATTTTCATCTAATATTGTTTTATACCTTATAATTATAGGGGTTTAACCCACAAACTCAATAAAAAAAGGGAGTATTACCCCCCTTATTTTTATTCTTCCTCAACTTCGAATTCATCAATAGGTTCACCATCTGTCTCAACCAAATCGTGACAATAAAGAACCAATTCTCTCTGACGTTCGTATAACGAATCCATAAAGTCCATCTGAGTTTGTTCATACTCCTCATCATCCCAATCCATATCTTCAGTTGGGTCTTCCATTTCATCATCTTCCTCTTGCCAAATACACGGTGTTCCGTCTTTGTCTTTTTTGATAACCACAGCACCAATCGGGTCGTAACCTTCATCTTCATACATTACTTCAATAAACACTTCTGGGTCAATCTCAACCAACATACGGTAAAGATGTTTAAAGAAGTCCAAAGGTGGGTACCAAGCCGATTCAATACTGAATGCTCCGTCACCTTGAATGTCCTCTAGATATGTCCACTTTGAACCTAAGTTATCTATTGACCATGAGTTCATTACTCCACCATCTTCAGACGTTTCTACATTATCATAGAAACCCTTAGCGAAAGATGCGATATGACCATATTCTACACCTTCCAAAATTTCGTCCAACTTCTTAACAACATCTTCGTTGCCGTGGACTTCAATCATACTTTTTAAATTGTTTGCCATTTTAGTTAATATTAATATTTAAGTTAATAATAGATAAAAAAAAAGAGGGAGTCAAACCCCCTCATAAAAATATTTTTATTTTTACCAATCGTTTCTCGGCATGTTATCTGCAAAACTTTCGAAACGACCTGTCTTACGATATTCTTCATTAGGTTCACCAACCTCAATCCAAGAATCTTCAAACTTCTCACGTGTGTCAGAATACACTTCCATATCGTAACACTCCTCCATACCCAAATAATGCTAGTTTCATTAGATTTTTTTTATAGCTTTTCTATATCCATCCCAGATTATATTACAATAATCCCTAAAATTAGATATAAAAGAATCAACAGCTAGTTTTGGAGTTAAGGTTTCGCCAGATTGATAATCCCATAAATAATCATCAAAAATCATTATACCTTTATTTTTTAACAAATACCAACTTAATACAGAATCAGTTAGTACAAAAGGAGCAACATGATTACCATCTATAAAAATAATATCATATTGTTTGTTTTGGGTAATTAATTTAGGTAAAATATCATGTGAAAATCCTTGATATGGAATTACTTTATTTTTACTTTCTGAAAGTTCAATATTATATAAAAAAGTATCCTTATAGGATTGGAAATCCCATTCAGTATTATTTTGATTATAACTGTTAAAGCTATTAGAATTTTGAGAATAACTAGTCCAAGGGTCAATACAAGTAATAGTTGACTTAGGATTTTGAAGAAGATTTTCTAAAAACCAAATTGTACTTTTTCCTTCAAAACTCCCAATTTCTAAAATATGTAATTCTTCTTGAGTATTAAGTGGTAAAAATTGCTCTAAATCCTCAGATGAAAACCAATTTTCGGTATATTTGTAATTTTTCATTGATTATTAACCCTGACCTCTGTACTTCTTTTTATACAGCTTAGAATTTTTAGACTTTGATGTTTTTGTCTTTGCGTGGACACCAGGACGTGAGATTTTGTTCTTCTTTAGTGTGTTTACTGAACTTGCTTTAATTTTTGCCATTTTTCTTTATTACTAAATTGTTTTACTTATTTAACGATACAAATATATATAACTTTTTTTTACGAAACAACTATCTAATTAAAAAAAATCAAAAATTGTATCTGTACTATCTTCTTCCAAAGGAACATCCCATTTTGGTGTTATTGAAAATATCTTACCCTTATCTAAATCCTCAAACATTGCATTTCGGGTAAGACTAAACCCACTTCTAAACTCTTTAGTAAGTTTTGGTAAAGTTAACTTACCACTTTGATAAAGACTAGATAATCTACTATCTAAGACTTCTAAAACGGTATTCCATGTTTCTGGTACATCATTATTGTATTTAGCCCGAGTCTGAATTCTAATTATTTCATTTCTCCTGAATTGGTATTCAACCGTAGCCCTTTCTTTGGAAGTCTCCCCACCCATTCTAAGCGATATAATAATATTATGAGGTTTTTGACTGTAAGTTCTTACACAATTATTTTGTACTGTAGATTCTTCATTGTAATTTCTTGAAGTTTCTAATAATACAGGATAAAAATCAACCCCCATCATCGACATAATAGGTTCCTGTATTTTATCTTTTACACCCAAACCATAAAAACGAGTAATCTTTCCATTCCTATAACTTTGTAGGAGTTCACTTATCTCATAGTGTTCTTCAGTAAATTCAGTACCATTATTAAATTTAATTTTAAACTCATGATTGTACTTTTTAAGTTTATTTCTAAACTCAAAATGTTCTAAAAGAGTGTTTAGGTCTATACCTTCGTTAAGACCAATAACAATTTTTTTCAAATCTCTTTTATCTAAACTATTTTTAATTAACTTACTATACTCATTATTAACATACATGGTTGCATGTTCGTCAACTAAGATTTGTGGTTTTAACAAATTAAAATAATCAACCCCCAATAAACGAAACAATAAAGTAACATAATCGATATTGATTTGATTATCTTCATTAAGGTATTTTCTAATTTTAGAACCATACAAGGTATTAATTCTCATATAAGTCTTAATTAGGTTATTATCCTTTCGGAGTTCCTTTTTTGGTATAAACCTATGTGTGAATTTTGCAAAACTGTTCGACACCTTAAACCCATTATCCAAAAGATACATACGATAAAAAATATCCTTTATATTATACACACCATCTAAGGACTTAATTTTTGTATATTTTTCAATTATTTTATTGATTGCGGATTTAATTTTATCCATCTCAACTGATACTTGAGTATCATGAAAATGTGGACTTCTATTATCTTTATTTAAAGGTTGTTCCATAACCCTATTATAATGAATCATTCTTGACTCAATAATTAAATCACTAATAATTGTATATGGGTAAGTAATGTCCGAAAAGTTATTAACTCTTAATTTCTTTGATATTACTTTTTTTCGGCTCTTTACAATCTGACCAGTATATATGTTTTTCCTTTTAAAATCGTAGGTAGTAAAATAAGTGTATTTTCTCACATAAAAATTTCTATTACCTACTCTTCTTTTTTTAACGTTATGGTAAATTTTAAGTGATACCTTATTATCATATTCTTCAACCACTACGGTAGTTCTTTTCATCTCTAAACCCTTTGTAATGTCTGCAAAATGTTCTAAGAACTTATCTTCACTGGTATACAAATCGATACTCTTTCGATTCCATATACCCTTTTTATGTTCGTCAGTATTTTTAGGAACATCGTATTCAGGAATTACACAAGTATCTTTGTAATTCTTTACCTTATAAATTGATTTTTGGAATTTGTAATGTGTTGTTCTACCTTCCATGATAATGTGTTTATCACAAAAATACCTAAAAATAATTAAATTATCAAAATTAGTTCAACCATATTTTCCCCATTGGGTGGTCCATAAAGGGTTCGAGTTTCTTCTCTACTTCTTCTTCAGACGGATTCATCTGATTAATTTTCAAGACTACGGCTATAAGTTGTTTTCGAGTCAGTTCCATATCTTCACCATTTTCAATGTTATCCATGGCAGCTTGACGAACTTCAAAGAAAAAGTCATCAGGGTCACCCTGACCAATTAGTCCTCTGAACTCCTCAGGATTGTCCTTAAAAAAGGTTTTGAATTGACTGACATAAATTTCTACGTCAATGTTCATATTAAGAGAATAAATGTAAGTTAGAATCTGGTGCGTCAACTTTTTCCTTCAACTTAGCAGGAATATTAATATTTGAATTTGAACCTTGAATATTAATAACCGAAAGTTTTGGTAAATCTGCCAAACTTTCAGGGAGTTCCTTTAAGTTAGGATTGTCAGGTAATGACAAGAATACCAAATTTTTCAAGTTTTTAATACTATCAGGTAACCTTTCAACAACACCTTCTAAGTGTAACGCATCCAAGTTAGTAAATTCACCAATTTTTTCAGGTATTTCAAGTGTAAATTGAGAGTCTTCCTCACCGTATCTACCACGACCTTTTGTGAATTCAAATCTTTCCATGTCTTTTGGAAGTGATTCAAAGAATTCATCAAAACCGTATAATGCAATGAATTTAGATGCTGAATCATTTGGGTAATTAAGAACCACTCTCTTACCTTGTTTTCCTGAAGTAAGACCTTTTGCAAATTCTGGTTTAAATATGTCCTTTAATTCAGGTGCTTGGTCATTTAAGAATGAAGTCAAATTGATTTGACGGTCATTGATATCCATGTACTGACCTGATGGGAAGTGAAACTGATAACGTTCTTTTGGTAGACCTGTTTTATCAGATTTCTCACTATTCTTTTTAAATACCTGATACAAAGGACCATCCTTAATGTAACGGTCAAACCACGTTAGACCAGGTGAAGATGTACACCAACGAGTTTCTTGATTAAACCCTCCGAAGAAACATGCCGCATCTTTACCAACCTGACCTGTATCACTTACTTTAGTAACTGCCCAATTTGGTCCATCATAAATTAATTCAGAACCAGGGTATTCAAAAGTCTTAGCAGCCTCTTTACGGTCATCTTTTGTTGCCTTTTCTTTTTCTAATGTAAAATCTTTTACGTTATCAAATAAAGTATCGATGGTTAACTTATTAATGTCTCTTAGTTCTTGAGGTAATCTACCTTTGAATCTATGGAACTTTTGTAAGTCTTCAGTCGTTTTATATAAATCTTCAAAGAATTGTGTTTGTAATGAATTTAAAGCCCCCTTAAATGCTGGTGTGCCATACTCAGCATCTTCCTCAGCCTTTTGGTTCAAACCCATATATTGTTTAATCAACCACTGAGTATAAGGACCCACTTTTTTAACTATATTGAAATCTCCATCAAAACTATCAGGGTTACTTATTCTTGACATAGGGTCAGCTTTGACCAAATCAAACAATTCCTTTTTTGACAATTTTGGCTTCTTACCTTGTGGGGCTGTGGTAAACTTCTTTGTTAAGAAATCCATTCTCGCATCTTCGAGAATAATCTTTTTTAAAATATCATTAAACTTCATTACCTTATTCTTTTTCATATAAATATACAGAAATCATAAAAGATGTACCGTTTTACAAAGGTAGGGACATTTTTGGAAATTACAAATTATAGTTCATAATTAACAACTCTTCCCCCTTTGTTTGTGTCTTACCCTTCTTAGCCGCAGCCGCTTTAACAAATTCTTTTTTCTCCCACACATACTCATCTTCAGGGAACCAATCGTGTAGTAATTCAAAGTCGTAGTACGACAATGAGAATTTACCCTCAACATTATGAAGAACATTAGCTAACCTTTCGTGGTCATCACGGTCAAAGTCGTGGTTAGAATAATAGTTCTCAGTCTTCCAGTAAGGCGGGTCCAAATAAATGTATGTATTGGGTGAATCGTATTTCTTAATAACATCTTCAAAATCCATGTTCTCAACATGTGTAATACTTAAAAACTTCTTCACCCACTTCTCGTTTTTTAATTTATCACGGAAAGTAAGATACTTTGATTTGTACTTACCTTTCAAATCAATAAAGTTAGATGATTCAGGTTTACTACCACTAAACACCTGTGTTAGAATATAAGCATACTTCGCAGCAACTTCATAGTCAGGACCATTCACGGTAAACCCATCGGCAAATAATTCTTTTTGAAATTGATTGAACTGTAAACGATAGATTGCCGGTGTTGGAAATTCGTCTTTTTGTTGGCAGGAAATTGCCTCGACCTCTTTAAGTAATTCTTCAGGATTTTGAATACATTGAAATAGGTTGTAGTTCAGTGGATTGAAATCGTTATACACAACTCTCTTAAGGTTTGGATACTTTTCCAAATCCATATTATAGAAACACCAAAACATCCCCCCGAATGTTTCTACATACGTCTCCATGTCTTGTGGATAATAGTCCACAATCCATTTACCTATTTTACTTTTTCCTCCAATATAACTTAACATAAAAAATGATTTTGTTTAAGTATAAGAAAAAAAAATGTAAAAGGCAAATACTTTTCAATAAAACTTAAAACTTATATTTGAACCTAACAGATATATCTTGACCTGTTCTAAAGTCATTTGTCACTACACTACCAATATCACTCGTCTGTGTTAATTCATATTTCGTATTGAACAAATTATTCACCCTAAAAGACAAACCATACTTAGGTTTTTCTATGTTGTATATTATATTAAAAAAGTGTTGAGGTGATTGGTAAATGTCACCTAAACCAAAAACCCCAACAGAGTTTAATTTTTTTCCAACATAGTTGTATGTTAACCCAATATTTGTATGTCTGTTCATTTTATAGAAGACATCAAAGTTAGACAACACTGGCGAGGAACCTTGTAATGGTCTGTTTAAGTTCGTAACAACAACAGATGATGAACCACTATCTGATGTGACTATGTTTGACCATAAAAGTGATAGGTTGTAATCTATTGTAAATCTGTCTATTTGTTTTTTCAATTCAATTTCACCACCAATTACATTTGAACTCTCACTGTTTTGATATGTCTCTAATCGTCCACTAGCTGTCGCAACATTAACCTTTTCAATAGGGTTCTTAATTATTTTTGAGTAGAATGTAAATGCAATCATCTCACTTCTACTTGGATAGTATTCTCCACTCCAATCTGTATTGTAGACCACAGAATTACTAAGGTTTGGATTACCCTGTATCTTTGAACCAGCAAACACCTCAGTGTAAATAAATGGTGTCATCTCACGGAATCTAGGTCTTATTGTGGTTATAGAGTTACTAGTTTTAAACTGTAGTTTATCACTAACTTTATACTTTCCATTCACAAAAGGTAATAACTCGAAGTTATCTAAAACACTATACCTAACAAACACAGGTGATAACTGGTCTCTATACTTAACCCATTGGAATACATCTTCAAATCGTGAACCAAAACTTAGGTCCATCTTATTTGTTGTGACTTCACCTTTATAGTATCCACCATGTATTGTTGTTCTTCCATTCACCGCAGAAGCAGGATTGCTTACCCATAGTGATTGACTATTGTTGTCATTGATATAATCATATGGATTGTTAGGGTCCATAGTAGTGTTCTCATAGTTAACCCCACTCAAATCATAATACTGTTGTTGATAGTCAAACGCATTATCACTTAACATGAACGAATAACCAAATTCGTTTACCATGTTTTTTCCGTTATGTCTCCCAAACAAATTAAAGTTGGTTCTGATTTCCTCATTCTGATTCCAAAATCTATGGTTGTCCAATCGGTCCACATTATTAAATTGAAAGTTTCCATCATACAGGTACACAAACTGTTGTCTTTCATTCTCACCACTGTTAACAAATGAAACACTACCAATACCTTCAACATCCCACTTACCAAGATGAAGTTCTGTTTTAATTTGTTCAGTAATTAATCTATGGTTTGTTGGTGTGATTCTTGTCGTGTGAAGGTCTTTAGTATAATCAAAGTGAGTCCCTTGAGTATACCTGTTTAGGTTTGAATTTTGATTTATAAATAACGTAATATTTTTTACGTTAAAATTCTTCTTACCATAACTCAATACCAAAATTGATGATGGTGTGAGTTGTGATAACCTATCTTTAAAGTTATAATCCAATACAGAATTACCCTGTTTATTTACTAACCTAATAACTCCTTGAGTATTCTGATTGTCATGGATTAAATTAAAATTGAAGAAGACACCAAAGTTTTTAATCTTATCATAACCAAAGTTAATATTCAAATTACTATTTGGTATTGGTGTCATTGTATTCATAGATGTTCTGTAACCAACAGAAAAATCTTTTTTGATGTCTGGTGTTAACACATTAATCTGAGCCCCACCAACATTACTCCATTGTTCTGAAGAATAACTTTTCTTTACTTTCATGTTATCCATAACACCCAACGGTAATAATGAAAGGTCAATATTCTTCTTATCGGCATTGTTGGACGGTAAAGGAATTCCATTAAGGGTTACTTGATTGTACCTATCATCCAATCCTCTGATGTTTAATCTACTGTTTGAAAATGTTATACCAGTTACTTTCTTAAGACCATCTTCAGCATTTGAGATTCCTTTCTTTTTCATCTCTTGAGAACCAATCGATGTTTCAACCCCCGTTAATTTTTTCTTTTCTAAAAGTAATACCGTCTCACTGGTATTGTTTTTTCTGACTATAATATCAACATCACCAATTATAACACTTTCAGGTAACATTTTAATGTTTAATACCCCACCTGAAGTTGTTACCTTTTCTTGTTTGTAACCCATGAAATTAAAAGTTACAACTGATTGTGGGTTAGAAAGGTTTAGGGTGTACTCACCATCAACATTTGTATATGTGGATGAGTCTTCGTTTTTAATAACAACAGAAGGTAGTGGTTGATTTGTTTCATCCACTACCTTACCTGTTAATGTTTGGGCTAATGTGGTGTGTGTAAAAAGTACACACACCACCATATATAAAAGTTTTTTCATTATCTTGTCCAACCGTTCATCCATTGACTTCCTGCACCGATTGTTGAATCGGGAATAAACCAAGCGTCATTCAATGTTTTTGTTAATCCATCAAATGAAGAACAGTCCTTAAATTCTGTACCATTACCTGTAATTGTTGAGTTAGCAACAAACAAGTCACCATTAACTACATGGTCCAATGATGTTTGTTCTGATACACGAACACCGTACTTTGGGAAACCTGTAACATATGCGTTATAGATTTGACCTTTGGTACCTTCTCTTAATCTCATACCTGTATTTAAACCATCCCCATCGTCAACACCATTTAATGTGATGTTAGATAAAGTTGGGTTTGAATATGGTTCCAAAGTATTATCGTCTGAATTGTTATCCGCTTCGATACCTCTATCACCACCGTCAACACCTTGTTGAACATACCAGTATTGTCCTTTACCTCTCCATCCGTGAGTCCAATCAAACGCATCGTCCTGATTGTGTGTTGAAACCGCATATCTTACATTTACAGTCCCACCAAAGAATTCAATACCATCATCAGCACCTTTATAAGCTTGGATGTATTCAACAACAGTACCTGAACCTACACCGTTGAAAGAGAAACCATTCAACTCATTATCCGTTCCCAATACTTTACCCGCATATTCCACACGAATGTATCTTAGAACCCCTGAGTTGTCTTCATCGTTGTCTCCACCGTAAATACCAGTACCACCTTCACCTTCAGCAGTGAAACCTGTATTCAACTTAGCTTTACCATTGATGATAAGTCCACCCCAATCACCATACGTTGGGTCTGACTTCAAAGGTGTGAAAACAATAGGATTTGAACTTGACCCCTCAGCCATAATCTTACCACCTTGTTTGATTGATAAGAAACTTGTTAAGTTAGGGTCAGCATAAATTGTTTGACCACCAGGGATAGTAAGAGTTGAACCGTCTTCAACAAATACACCACCAGATATCATCCAATTTTTTCCACCATCAAACATAAAGTTTTCGTTTATAACACCCTCAACTTTATTATAAGTAACTCCGTCCAAAGTTACCTCAGTAATAATAAAAGTTTTATCATCAGTGTTGATTGGTTCTTTTTTACAAGACGATGTCAACATAAGAACTAATGCCGACATTAAAACAAGAATTGTTTTTTTCATAATCTATGATTTTTACAAATATGTAGTCATTTATTTATATAAGTTAAGTGGAAAACATATCCTTAACATAATGATAATATATGGTGGTCACACACCAAAATTTAACACTCTAAAACTCACTTTTGGTTTTTTAATGTTATATTTATGTTAAGAGGGAATTTACATTTCCGAAACATAAACTAACAAAAATATTTTAATATGAAAAGAACTTTATTAATTATGTTTATGTTAATCAGTAACTACCTGTTCTCACAAACAACACTTTACACAGATAATGATGGGGACGGTGTAATTGAATATACCCTACTAAGACCAAATGGTTCAGTAGAAGAAGAAGGATTTTACCTCAACGGTAAAATGGTAAAGACTTGGATTTCCTATTTTGAAGACGGAAAAGTCAGTATCAAAGCTAATTTTAAAGATGGATTAAGACATGGAAGTTGGTTGATATATGACGAGAATGGAAATATCAAATACGAAATTCTATACACAGAGGGTATAAGAAAAAAAGTTATTGAACATCATTACAACTAATCCTTATAACAATTCTTGTAAGGACGGCACGAAGCTTTCTGAGAAAACCCCATATCTTTACATGGGGTTTTTTCACAATAAGATTTACTCATCTTACGTGGTTTCTTATACTTCTTTTGTTCCTCATCAACATATTGATAAAGAACATTACGAATTAGATTTTTATCCATACTTATAAATATGTCAGAAAAAGAATGTAACAGCTGTAAAAATAAAGGTTTTTCAAAGATGCAAATATTCACAATGTGTATCGGAGTTTACATCCTAATTAGTGCCATTTACGGAACCGTAAAATTAGTTGAACTATTGTTCTAATACTATCTTTTCTATTTGACTAATCTGAGTTTCTGTTAGTCCTGTCTCCGCACTCACGGATATCTTCAAGTACATATCACCAAAACCTTGATTGGTCAAATACCCCTTCCCTCTTAGTCTTAATGGTTTGTCGGAATTAAAAGTTGGTGGAATGTTTATACTTATATCACCTGATGGGTGTGGTATGATAATCTTATTTTTCAATATAACATCAATCGGTGTAACTTTTGAGTGATAAATTAAATCATTACCCATTTTTTCAAAGTTGTCTGTTCTTTCAACCTGTACTTTAACAATCAAATCACCAAAACCTGAGTTTACGTAGTACGCACCTTTACCTCTAACTCTTA
>Ga0208019_1000603_pt1 | contig 19444 bp, 18 predicted proteins | sample CB_VirMetaG_5_FD_184540 | JGI IMG/M metagenome (GOLD analysis project Ga0208019, IMG submission 184540) | Freshwater to marine saline gradient viral communities from Chesapeake Bay - CB_1508_1D Viral MetaG (SPAdes) (version 4) | ecosystem: Environmental > Aquatic > Marine > Coastal | place: USA...
TTTAGAAGAAAATGATGTATTAAGAGTTCAAGCTTCTGTTGGAGGAGCAATAGAAGGCTTCGTAAGTTTATTAGAATTAAATAGAGAGTAACATGAAAACAATAAACGTAGACGGAAAAGAAATACCTTTAGTAGAACCTACTGAAGTTATTGTGACTATAAAAAACAAGAAAACAGGGGAGATTTATCAAGATGAAGAGGCACTAAAGACAGCAAATGTACCTCAAGAAGATGTACAAAGAGATGTATTAGTTAAGATGCCAAGACTTGATTTATTTCCAAAAACAAAATAAAGTAGATAAATTATGCCAATTTCACGATCACAAATGAACCGACAATTAAGAATGGGAGGAGGAATCATGCAAGTTGCACCTCGTCAAGGAGCTTTATTAGGTGGCCTTAAAAAAGCTGTTAGTGGTGTTGCTAAAGGTATTGGTAGTTTTCTAAAATCTGATTTAGGTAAAGCTGCACTGTTAGGTGTTGGTGCGTTTGGATTACCTCAAATAGGATCTTTTGGAGGATTTAAAGGATTATTATCTGGTAAACTTCCTTCATTTGGATTACCAGAATTTCTTTCTGGAGAAAAAACATTAGGTAAAACTTTAAAAGTTGGTGCGATGGGATCTGTTCTTGGTGGAGTGTTAGGGGCATTAGATCCAGAGGAAGAAGAACAAATTGTCAGTGGCAGAAATGTAGAAGCACTTAAAGGTAAATTAACTCAAGCATATAGAAATTTAGGTTATAAAGAAGAAGAGATACCAACTCTTGTTGCTAATGATGTATCAGAATATACAAAAGACATGGCTAGAGGAATGGCTAATGGTGGTAGAGTTCAATATTCAGATGGTTCTGAGGGTCCTGATGATTTATATACTAGATCCTATAAAAGAGTTATGGAATTAATGGATGAAGGATTAGATTTTGGTTCAGCTGTTAAACAATATATGAAGGAAGAAAAAGAAAGAGAAAACAAAGCTTATGGTGGCAGAATGGGTTATAATGAAGGTACAGATTTTCAAAAATGGTTAGAAGGAAAACAAAAATTTGATCAAGGTCAAAATGCTGAACAACTTTATAGAGAATATTTAGAAGATAAACGTAGACAAAAGGTAGCTGAACAGAAAACAATGGCAGCTAATGGTGGTAGAATAGGATACAACGACGGAACTAATCTTAAAAAAGATTTTTTAATTAAAAAAGGATATGGAGATATGGTAAAAAATATGTCCGTTATAGAAATAGATCAGTTATTTAACAGTGTTAAGGGAACTACTACTGCAGCAAACACATATAGAGAACCCGCATATATGGGTGGTAGAATGGGTTATGCTATGGGAACCGATCAGATCGTGGATCAGGCATCAGGCATCATGGGGCTTCCACAACGTACAAATGAAGTAGGAGTTAAAGAATTAGACCTTAGAGATAGTGGTGGATTTATTCCTCCAGTTGGTGTAAAAGAAAAGGCAGATGACATTCCTGCAATGTTGTCAAACAATGAATTCGTTTTCACAGCAGATGCTGTAAGAGGCGCTGGTAATGGTAATATCAATTTAGGTGCACAACGTATGTATGACACTATGAAAAAATTAGAAAAAGGCGGGAGAGTATAATGGCAGAAGTAATAACACAAATAACACAACCACCAGAGTTTATAGAAGCAGCTGCAAAACCTTATCTTACAGAATTACAACAAGCAGTTGGTGGATTTAAAGGTGCAGATTTATCAAAAATTTATGGACCACAGTTTGTGGCTGGAATGGATCCATTACAACAAACAGCTATTCAACAAGCAACAGGTGGTATTGGATCATACCAACCTTTTCTTCAAGCAGCTCAAGCAGCAACAGGACCTACAGGCTATCAAGCTTATATGTCTCCATATCAACAAGATGTAATTAGTTCAACTTTAAAAGAATTTGATATTCAAGCACAAAAAGGTTTAGGTTCAATTGCACAACAAGCTCTTGATGTTGGTGCTTTTGGTGGTGGTAGAGAAGGTGTACAAAGAGCAGAATACATGTCAGCTTCAGACAGAAACAGAGCTGCATTACAAGCACAATTATTACAACAAGGTTTTGGACAAGCACAACAAGCAGCTCAACAACAGTTTCAACAACAAACATCTTTAGCTCAATTAACTCCAGGTTTATTAGGTCAACAAGTTGCAGGTTTAAGTGCTTTAGGTGGAACGCTACAAGGACAAAGACAAGCAGAATTACAAGCTCAACAACAATTAGCGCAACAACAATTACAACAACCAATAACTGCTGCACAGACTTTAGGTTCAGGAATCATGGGTTTAATATCAGGATATCCTGGATCACAATTTCAACAAACATCACCTTCACCTAGCGCATTACAATCTGCATTAGGTTTAGGTGCAACACTTGCAGGAATATATAGAGCATTTTAATATGAGTAGAATATTTAGAAGACCAATGTTTAGAAAAGGCGGCGGTGTCAATATGAATGGCATCATGTCTGGAATTGAAGACAGACAAAACTATCAAGAAGCAGGTAGAGTTCAAGAATTAGCCGAAGCTAATATAAAAACATTAGGCGGTGATCAACAGGACAAAAGTTTTGATCCTTTAACTACTTTTTTATTACAATATGGTCCAGCTCTTGCATCACAAACTCCAACAGGTAGTGGTCTTAGTGGTTTAATTTCTACTGGATTAAGCGCGGCGCAAAAACCAATTGAAAATGTACTAGCAGAACAAGCTGAGAAAAGAAAATATTTAAGAGATATTAAAGCTGGAGCAACAGAACTTGCAATTAAACAAGCTGGAGAAGAAGATATTTTAAGTCAAAAAATTAAAGCTGAAAAAGATTTATTAAGTCAAAGACTAGAAGCTGAAAAAGAACAAAAAGGAAATGAATTATATAATATTTATAAAGATATAAGAATACAAGAAGCAGGTGGAGAAGTTCCTGGATATGTAGCAGATAACTACGCTTTTTATCAAACAGACTACAGTAAAAAAATGAGAGATAATCTACCTTCAGAACAAATTGGAGGATTAATAAGATATAATGTTAATCCAGATGATCCAAAAGCAGTACAGGAATGGGCAAAGAAAAATAAAGCTAAAATAAACGCTGGAAAAATATATTATTTTTCTGAAGAATTAGGAACTCCTGTTGTATGGAATAATAAAACAAATACTTTAGATAGATTAAGTTTAGATTTTCAAGAAATAATTCCAGGTGGTGATGAAACAGAAGCTACTGGAGTTGATGAAGAAGTAGGTATTTTAAGTTTCGAAGATGCTCAATCAATAGCGGCAGAAAGAGGATATGAATTAATTGGACCGAGACCAGTAGATGCAAATAGAGGATGGTTAGCTGATCAAAAAAGAAAAAATCCAAATGCTATAACTAAAGCAGAATTAGAAGAAATTATAGAAAAAGAAAAATTTGCTGAAAGGTATAAAAGCAAAGGTAAATCTAGAACTAGATAGGAAAGCAAATGGCAGAACCTTTTTCTCCTCTCAATTACGCTGAAGAGAATAATGAACCTTCTTGGTATACGTCCGCTGCTGCAGGTTTTGCATCGGGTCTAATAAAAGTACCAGAAGGTGTTGTTTCTTTAGCTGCAGAATTAATTGACTTAGGTGCAGATACAAACACTGCTGCATCTGTAGAAAAATTTTTTGATCAAATAAATCCATTTGATGAAACCGCTGAAGCAACTGCAGCAGGTAGATTAACGGAAGCTTTAACTTCTATTGCAATACCTGGAACAATAGGATTTAAAGCGGGTAAAGCGGCAGCTACAGCAGTTGGATATCGACTTGCAAAAAAAGCAATACAAGCAAGAAAAGCAGGAAATTATGCTCGTATAACAAGAAACACTTCTAGAGGAATAGAAGAAGCTCAAAAAAGAAACAGATTAGCAAGATCAAAAAGATTTGTAGCAGGTGTTTTAGGGGGAGCTGCGGGAGAAACTTTTGTTGCAGATGTTGAAGATATTGGAACATTTGGAGATATGTTCTCTGGCCCAACTTCTTTAAATACTTTTGCAGAAGAAGATCCATCAAAAGATGCAGCTCGTAAATTATTAAATAGACTTAAATTTGGTTCAGAATCTATTTTAATTACTCCTGTTGTTTACGGTGTTGGAAAAAGTGCAAAACTTTTAGCCCAACAAGGAAGAGAACTTGCTTATAGTAATAGTAGATTTAAAAGATTTTTAGATAAAGTAGCGTCAACTGTTAGGCCAAGAGAACGATTAACCCCAGAAGCTTTTGATGAATTTACAAGATTACAAGGGTTAAAATCAAGAGATGTAAATAGAGCAAAAGAACTTTTTAATAATTTTACAAAAGAGGTTAATAAAATATTTCCTGAGATAAAAACTTATTACGATAAATCTTTACAAAGTGAAAAGGAAGCATTTATGAAACAAGTAAATGATATTTTACTTGAAGGAGATTTAACTAAAAAAGCTAATAAAGAAAAATTAGAAACGTTAATTGATTCTTTAAAAACTAAAAATATAGATCAAAAATCTAGAGTTAAAATACTTGAAGCTATTGATGGAGCTCGAGGTGAATTTACTAATTTATTACAAATCATAGAAAGAAATAGTGCAGGAACTACTGTTGCAAAAAATAAAAAAGAATTAACTGAAATACTAAAAGATAGAATTAAAAATTATGTGGGCACTACTTATAAAATTTTTGAAGATAAATCAGTGTTGGGATACAAACGATATAAACCAACCGATCAAGTCTATAACTCAGCAGTACAAGTAGTTAAAAGAAGTTTAGCTGAAAATGGCGCTGTAGATACTAAACAATCTGCAGAACAATTAGTTGATGAAATATTAAATCAAGTCAACAAAATGAAAAAACCACCTTCAATGCCTTTTAAACAATATGATAAAGTAACAATGGCATCTGAACCTGAAAAAGCTTTTCAAACTTTTGTTGAATTAGGTGGCACTGTAGAAGTTTTAGGAAATAAAATTGTTATTAAAAAAGCAGACAAAGAAGTTTTTAGAGAATTATTTGGACAGATAAAAGATCCAAGATACACATTATTTAATGGTATGGGAACTTTATCTTCTTTAGCAAGAACATCACAATATCTACAATCATTAAAAAGTTCCAATGATGAAGTTCAAAAAAGATTAGGTAAACAATATGGATTTTTATGGAATTCAGAAGCAGAAGCTAAAGCAGCTACTAACGGAGTAGTTGATGTAGTTCCTGTTAATGAAGTTATGGAAGAAATAACAGAAAGAAGTGGTATGGCAAATCCATTAAAAATGAAATGGACAACAAGGGAAATAGCTGAAGGGTTAGGAAATGCACATAATGTTCAAGGTAAAATAAATGGTCTAGGAGCTATTATTAAACCTGATGGAACAAACGTTGCTTTAAATACAGCGTCTTTATTATATCGATCTTTAATGTTATTTCCAAAAGGCGTATCTCAAATAGCTAAAACAGTTTTATCTATTCCAACTCATTTAAGAAACTACATTAGCGCTGCAGCATTTAGTGCGGCCAATGGTATGATGTTTAATCCTGGGTTAGTTAAACAAGGATTTGAAGAAGCATTAAGCGGATTTGGACCTAGACAATTATCAGGAGTTTTTAAATTTGGAGAAAGAACAACTCCAGAAATGGAAAAAGTTTATAGAGAATTATTAGATTTAGGAATTGTTAATTCTCAAGTTCAAATTGGGGATTTAAAAAATTTATTTAGAGACATGGGATTTGGAGCAAGGGGTTTTGATATTGATTCAGGTTTAAAACCTATGATGAATAAACTTAAAAAATTATTTGGAAAATTTCAGGGACAATACATAGCGGAAGATGACTTTTTTAAGATATTAAATTATGCAGGTGAATTTGGTAGAATAAAAAATGTTTATAAAAAAGCAGGTTTAAAAGAAGGTGATGAAGTTATTGACTACTTAGGTAGAACAAAAAGATTAAATGATGATTTTATAAAAAAAGAAGCTGCGGCTATTGTAAAAAATACAGTTCCTAATTATGAATACGTTGGACAATATGTAAAACTAGCAAGAAGATTACCTTTTGGTAATTTTATGTCATTTCCTTCTGAAATGATTAGAACATCTTCTAACGTTGCAGCACAAGCTGTTAAAGAAATGAAACACTCTAAACCAACTAGAGGCAGCAATATTTTACCTGTGGTATATGAAATTGGAAAAGGTTTTGTTAAAAATGATAATCCTTTTTATTCAGTGGGTTTTAAAAGAGCTGCAGGTATGGCAACGACTTTAACTGTTTTTCCAACAGCAGCTGTTGAAGGTGCAAAAGCATTATACAATGTATCTGAGGAAGAGATACAAGCCATGAGACAATTTGTTCCTGAATGGTCAAAAAATTCTACTTTACTACCAACTAGAGATGAAGATACAGGTGAATTATATTATACTGATATTAGTCACTCTTTGGCTTACGATGTTATTGCAAGACCATTTAGAACTTTAGTATTAAATGTACAGGAAGGACAAATGGATGGAGATACTTTGCTTTCTAGTTTTGCAAGAGGAATGGATGATGCAGCAGCAGAAATAGCAAGCCCATTTATTGACGAATCTATTTGGACAGAGGCATCAGCAGATATAACATTTAGAGGAGGAAGAACTAAGGAAGGAAGACAATTATATACAGATCAAACTTCTTTTGGTGATAAACAACAAATTAGATTTAGACATTTAATTGATGCTTTAGCTCCTTCTTATAAACAATTTTTAAGACTAGGCCAAGCAGGTTTAGAGCTGCCTACTAAAACTGGAGAAATTTTAGAACTAGATAATGAGATTCCTGGGTTAATTGGATTTAGACCTATTAAAGTTGATCCATTAAAATCAATGGGTTTTAAAATCGCTGAATATCAAACAGGAATTAGAAATGCTCGAAGAGAATTTACAGGTGGATTTTTTGGATTATTAAAAGGTGGTCCTGTTGATAGTAGAGATATTATTGAAAGATATATTGCATCTAATAAAGCTAGATTTAATGTTCAAAAAGAAATGTTTAAAAATGTAAGAGCAGCTGGAGTATTAGGTGTGGAAGGGACAGATTTAAGAAGAGAATTTAGGGATAGACAAATTAGTTCACGTTCTTTTATTAAATTAAGAAATGGAATATTTGATCCTTATTTCCCTTCAAGAGATATTTTAACTAAATTTAGAGAAATTGGAGAAAATTTAGGTACAACAAGTCCATTCCTTGAAGCAGCATCTGACGTGCGTGATTTAAGATCCGCATTTAGAGAATTTGAATTAGGAACAAAACCTTCATTTGCTATAGGAGGATTAGCTAAAAATAATATAAGTGAAACAGTTTCTATCTTAAGACAAATAAGAGAAGATATAGCTGATTTAGATTTAACTGGAGATTTTGAAATCAATATAACAGATTATATTCCTATTCAAGAAAATGTAAATATAGCTACAGGACAACCTGTAATGCCTCAAACACCAATGCCTAGTCCAGAAGTAGTACAAAATCCAATGCAACAGGCTCCAGGAAATGTAATGGCTACGGGATTGACACCAACTGAAAATGCCTTATTATCTGAAGAAGAGAAAATGATAAGATTAAGACAGAGAGGATTAGCTTAATGGCTACTTTATATGATTTAGCGATGCAATATTTAAAGCAAGGTTTACCTGATATATCGGGTATTTATCCTGCAACTACAACACCACCACCTGTAACAACTGATCCAGTTGATGGTGGAGATGTAAAACCATTCCCTGTAGCGTCACAACCAAATGGTGGTGATGGTTTCAACCCATATAATATAAGACCTGGAGATTCTAGTATAAGAACTCCTGATCAATATAGTCCATATGCTTATAATAGAGCTATGAGAGACACTGGTACATTTAGTGGAGACACTGTAATGCCTAATCCAGATTTATATTATGCTCCTCCAACAGGTATTCAACAATTAATGAATAAAATTCCAACACCTTTTGGATTTATTAGAAAAGGTCTTGATGCTTTAGCAGACAAACTTCCTGTAAATAGAAGAGGTATTTTAGAAAACGAATTATTAGGTGGTGGTATTATGTTAGATGACATAGGTAGAATTGTAACAAATAATTATAATACACCAGAAGGAATTATGGCTGGATACAATGCTGCAAAATTATCTCCAGAATCTTTTGATAAAAGAACATCAAACATTAGAAATACACTAAAAGAGAAATACAATTTATCCGATGCACAAATAGACGATGTAGTTTCTGAAATAGAAGAAACAGGAGAATACAAAGGAGATTTAGGATTTAATCCAAATATGGGTACAACTACTAATTTATTTAGTAATCTTGTTAACATAAATAAAGCTAAAAATATATTTAATCAGAAACAAAAAGCAACTGATATAATTTTTAATAGAAAATTAGAAGAGAGGCAAGACCCAATAACAATTGCAAATAGAAAATCAGCTATAGATCAAGAAGCATCTAACAGAGACGCAGTTAGAGAAGCTGCTAAAAAATCTGCTGCTAGAAAATCAGCAGTAGCTCAAGAAACATCTAATAGAGATTATGCTAGAAATGCAGGAAGAGATAGAGCCAGAGATAGTGCACAGTCATCAGCAACAGGAAGAGGTGCAACAAGTGCTACCAGCAGTGGTTTAGGTGGTTTAGGTTTTAGCGATATAAGATTAAAAGAAAATATAGAATTAATAGGTAAGTCACCATCTAATATAAACATCTATAAATTTAATTACAAAGATAACCCAACAACTTATCAAGGTGCAATGGCTCATGAAGTTTCTTGGGCATCGTTTAAACATCCTAGTGGTTATATGATGGTTGATTACAACAAAATAGATGTAGAATTTAAGAAAATATAATGCCTAGATCAACTAAAAATTTAGCCTTACAAAAAATAGAATCCCACGAAAAACTTTGTCGTATTATGCAGAAACAAACACATGAAAAAATAGAAAAATTAGAAACTTCTATTGAACGAATTGAAAGAATTCTGATTGGTTGCGCTGGTGCTTTACTTATAGGCATGGGTGGTGTTATAACTGCATTAGTATTTAAACTTTAATTTTTGGGCGGTTTTAGATAGTTCGCTATCGGGATTATTATAGTGGGGACTATAATACTTGAAATCTAGAAAGAATACATTATATTAACAGTAGGTCGCTTTAGGAGGGCCTATACATAAACTGTCTAACATGGAGGTTAATATGACAAATCTAAGTACATTCCTAAATAACGCAATCGGTTTTGAAGATATGTTTGATAGATTCAACTATCTTACATCAATCAATTCTGGTTTCCCACACTACAACATAAGAAAAGCATCTGAAGGTAAATATGTTATTGAGCTTGCTTTAGCAGGATACAAAAAAGATGAAGTATCCGTTGAAGTAAAAGATAACGTATTAATCATAGAAGGTAAATCAAAAGAAGATTTATCTAATTATGTACATCAGGGTATTGCTAAAAGGTCCTTTAAAAGACAATTTCAATTAGCAGATTATGTTGAATGTAAAGGTGGTAAATTAGAAGATGGTATGCTCAATGTTGAATTAGAGTATAATCCGCCAGAATCTAAAAAACCAAAACAAATAAAGATTGATTAAATCCAATCTTTTAGATCTTCGCCCATGATCTCGTTAGCAATATTTATTTTACTACGAAGAGCTTTGACAATTCTATCATCAACAGTATCTTCACAAATAATGTCAATGTAGGTCATGGGTTTTTCTTGTCCAATACGATCTATTCTTGCTTCAGACTGTTGACGTTTTTCTAAATCATAACCATTAGAAAAATAAATCATTGTACTTGCTGCAGTCAATGTGATACCATAACCGCCCGTATGTGTGGTTCCTACAAAAAATCTACACTTGTCATCTGTTTGAAACTTCTTTATATTAATTGACCTTTGATCTTGATCAGTTTCTCCAAAATAATCTACAACAGAATCTTCTCCATAAACTCTTTTAATTTCTTCAATGATTCTTTTTACGTCATGAGTATAGTGTGACCAAATTACGGCTTTGTTATGTACGTTCTCTAATATATCCATTAATTCAGTTAATCGATTACATGGCAAATTTTTTATAACTCCATCATCTGATGTAAAGTGACCGCAAGTAATTTGATGAAGTCGCATTAATTGCGTCATCACAGTTGCCGAAGAAAGAATCTTTCCATCAAGATAAGCTATGGCTTCTTCTTTCATTTGTTTATAAACTTTTTTCTGTTCTTTAGTTAATTCAACAACATGTTTCAAAAAAGTTTTTGGTGGTAAATCTAAACAATCATCTTTTAAAATTCTTTTAGAGAATGGTTGAATCTTTTCAGACAATTCTCCAAGATTCCTGTAGCCTACTATTATTTCAATTTGTCTACCTTGTACTTGTATTTTTCTGGTTACTGCATAACGAGCTTTGAATGTCCAATAAGAAGTATGCCCCAGGAGCCAGGGATCAAGGAATTCACATTGGCTAAATAAATCTAATGGAGATTTAGTTACGGGGGAACCTGTTAAAATTCTTCTATACTTAGCCATTTCTCTTAAAGCTAAAATACTTTTAGTTCTTTTTGTAGTAGGTGTTTTTATAGTTGTAGATTCATCAATTGCAATCATTGCATTATGTGCAGATAAAAATTTATATGCAAATGCAGGCCCATCGTTAGATGAAAATGCTTCTACATTCATTAACAAAATATGAAATTCACTTCCTGTTTTAAACAAAGAATTTAGAATTGTTTTTTGTTTTTGTGATTTATCCGATGTTTTCCACAAAACTAATTTTTTAAAAATATGGTTAGGTAAGTGCGTTGGAATTTCTGAGTCATACCAGTTCTTATATACACCCTTAGGTGCAATAATTAATAGCCCATTTATCTTACCTTTATCATAAAGCATAGCAGCATTGTCCAAAAGAACTTTAGATTTACCTGTACCCATTTCCATAAAATAGGCAAAGTTTTCTTTATCCCAAGACTCTTGCAATGCATCCAATTGATGCTTATATGGTTGTGTTTTAAATTTATAATTAATCATATTATATACCTTTACATTACTTTCTGATGGTATATATATGAATGGAAAGAAAAAAAGTCAATGGCAAAAGTTTATTTAGTACAAGAAATACCTAACGATAAAATAACGGGAGAACCTAAGTTTGATTTAACTCCTGCTATCAAATATGGCGAAATTAAGACAATGTTTCCACGTTTAAAACAAATGCAATTTTCACCAGGTCCACTTATTATTGAAATAAAAAATAGTTTAAGAGAATTTACATCTGAAGATTTTTTACTACTCTATGGCGATCCAGCTCTAATTGGAGTTGTATGTGCTGTAGCAAGTGATGTAACTAATGGTAAATTTAAATTATTAAAATGGGACAGAATACAATCTGCATATTTTCCAATTGAGATTAATTTGTTTCAAAAATAGTATTGACAAAAATAAAATAGTTTCTATATTAGAAACGATGAAAGTTAAACTGAAAGTAAAAGGAGTAATATATGGTTAGTCTACGTGACGATGCACCCGATCAACTTACAGCGGTTGATCCAACAGAATTATCTGAAGCAATAGAAAAATTAACTTCTATTGGTGCTCAGGTTTTAGCAACAGAAACAAAATTAAAAGAATTAAAAGAACAGGAAAAGTATATAAATAATTTTACTATTCCTGAAATAATGAATAAACTAAATTTAAGTACAGTTACATTAAGAGATGGTTCAGAACTGTCTGTTAAAAAAGTGTACAGCGCTTCAATTAAAGCTGATAAAAAAGCTGAAGCGATACAATGGCTTCGAAACAATGGCTTAGGTGATATTGTGAAAAATGAAATCACAGTTAACTTTGGTCAAGGCGAAGAAAACAAGGCTATGGCTTATGCTACCCTTGCACGGGGTCAAGGTTATGAACCTTCTCAAAAAGAGGCGGTTCATGCCATGACTCTAAAAGTAACCATGGAAGATTGGAAGAACAAAGGTAATGTTGTTCCTGAAGATCTTTTTTGGACGTTTGATGGAAATCAAACAAAAGTAAAAACTAAAAAATAACTAATAACAAATAACTAATAGGTATATATATGTCAAATAATACAGAAATGGTTAAAAAGAATAGTGCAGGTGCGCTATCACCAATCAATCTAAGAGCTGATTCAGGTAAAGGAACAGAAGAAATTAAGGCGAGTGATACATCAACTCCGATCTTAAAAATTCTTCACCAACTTTCTCCTGAATGTAATGAAAGAAACGCTAAATATGTTACAGGTGCACAACCTGGAATGATATATTCTAGTAGTTTCGGTTCTTTAATTAGTGGAGATAAAGGACTTGATATAGTCATTTGTCACTCACAAACTAGATTCCCTGAATGGCAAGAAAGAGGAGACAGTGCAGCAGCACCAGTCGGTACTCATGTAGAGCCGCCAAAAGATGCAGTGGAAGAAAGAAATGGTAGATACAGATTATCAAATGGTAATTACTGTGAAAAAACCATGTATTTCTATGTACTTGCATTAATTAATGGTGAAACTAGAAGAGCTGTAATAACCATGAGATCATCTAATTTAACTCCAGGTAGAGAATTAAATAATTTAATTCAAAACTTAAGAGCAACAGATGAACAAGGTTCATTTAGACCTGCGGCATACTCAGCTATCTTTAATCTTAAAACAGTTGGAAAAAACTGGGGAGATAAAAGTTGGCATGTTTACAAACCATCAAAGGTAAGAATGTTAGACTTATCAGATAAAAATGATTTGGCTATTTATGACACAGCTAAAAAACTTCAAGAAGAAGCTTTTACTGGTAATACAAAACCTAAGTACGAAAAAACTGAGTCTTCTCAAAAAGAAGATATTATTTAGTTTCCCTCTTAGGGATGCTGGCCAAGCAGAGGCGCTGAAGGGAGACTGGAGGCGCCTTAAAAATAAGGATAGGTATGAAAGATTTTATAAAATACTTTACAGGGTTAACAAGGAATTATGGTGTCTGTAAAACAGACGAAGGTTATGTAGATGCGGAAACAGGAAAGAAAAAATTTAAACACGAATGGTCACAAACAAAAATTACAGATCAAGATTATGAAGACCATATTAAGGGAATTAAATCAATTGGAATTCAACCTTGCACAGATGAATCTACAGCAAGGTTTGGTGCAATTGATGTAGACAAATATCCTATTGATAGAGAATTTTATTTAAAAACAATACAAGAAAAAAATTTACCTCTAATTCCTGTCCTGTCCAAAAGTGGTGGACTACATTTATATGTGTTCACCACTGAATTTGTTAAAGCAATTGAGATAAGACAATTTTTAGAACAGATGCTTTATGTATTTAAACTGTCTATTCAAACAGAAGTATTTCCAAAACAAACAAGTTTACAATCTTCAGATGGAGGTAAAACAAATGGTAACTTTATAAATTTACCATACAATGGCGATGATCGAAGAGCTTTATCTCCTGATGGAACTGAAATGTCGTTAGATATGTTTTTAAAATGTATTGAATTAAATTCAGTTACAAAAAAACAATTAAAAGACATACAAGATAATATTATTTACGAAGAAATAAAAGGCAGTGGAGAAGAATTTAAAGACGGTCCACCTTGTTTGGGTATTTTAACAAAGGATATTATGGAAGATAATAGAGATCGATTCTTATATAACTACATGGTTTTTGCTAAGAAAAAATATCCAGATGATTGGAAAGGTAAAATTGTAGAAGCTGCAAGAAATTATTTTAAATTTGATTCTAAATGGACAGATGATCATGTGAAATTTAAAATCAAAGGTTGGGACAATGAAAAAACAAAAGGTTATCAATGTACTGGAGAACTATTAAAACCACATTGTCTTAAATCGGTTTGTGTCAAAAGAAAACATGGAGTTTTATCAGACAAAAAAGAAACATGGCCTAGAATGTTTGCTTTACAAAAAATAAATTATAAACCAACTCCAGAATGGAAATTTACTGTTGAAAACCCAAACGGGCAAACAGCACAAATACATGCTAAAGACATATATAAATTAGAGAGCCAAAAGGCATTGCGAGCATTGTTAATGGAACAGGCATTTATTACACCACCTAATATAAAAGGTAATGAGTTTTTAGAAGTGATGTCTGTACTATTTGATAAAGAAAAAGTAGAAATAATAGAACCTGCAGAAGGTACAAGTCCTAGAGATATATTATTAAAGTATCTACAAAAATACATTTATGGGCCAAAAGCAACTACTTATAAATCTTTTGAAAGTGGTAAACCTTTATTAAATGATAAGTACGCGTGGTTTGTATATGATGAATTTTATTCAGATTTAAAAACTAAAGAATGGAAAATAGATCCACAAAGAACTTCTTACATGATAAAAGAATTATTTGAATCTGAAGAACCTCAAGAAAAAGAAAAGAAAGCTTTGTTTAATACATTAAAAAGATTTCCTGGTAAGGATAAAGATAATAATTATTTTCCTCCAATAAAAGTTTTGAGAGTTCCATTATATTTATTTGAAGAAAGAAAAAATGTTAATGAAATTTTAGACTATGAAGATGAAGAGGATATTATTTAATGATCTATAAATTATATGGTCCACCAGGAACAGGTAAAACATATAGACTAATTAATAGAGCAAAAGCATATGTTCGAATTGGAACTCCATTAGATAAAATAGGATACTTTGCTTTTACTAAAAAAGCTGCAGCAGTTGCTATTACGAGAATGCCCGCTTCTCCTAAAAAATTAATTTATTTTCAAACCCTACATTCATTTGCATTTAATCTATTAAAAAATGAAAGCGATAAAGAAGTTATGCAACCTTACCATTATGAAAAATTTGGTAAAAAATTAAATATCAAAGTTAAATATTACGATCGATATAATAAAGAAGAATCCTCCTATCTAACATGTGATAATGAATATTTTCAAATATTACATAGAGCTATTAATAGATGTGTAGATGTAGAAGAAGAATTTAACAGAGGAGAACATAACACTGATGAAATTTATTTAGACACTTTGCAACACATTGCAGATAATTATGTTGAATATAAAAAGAAGAAAAAGTTAATGGATTTTAATGATATGATTCAACTTCTATTAGATAAGAAAGATAAAATTCCAAAATTTAAAGCAGTCTTTATTGACGAAGCTCAAGATTTATCTCCATTACAATGGAAACTTTACGATCAATTAAAAGAAAAATCTGAAGATATTTATTTAGCAGGAGACGATGATCAAGCTATCTTTGCCTGGGCGGGAGCTGATGTTAAAAGATTTATAGAAGAACCTGCAAAAGAAAAAGTATTGAAGTATTCAAAAAGAATACCTAAATCAGTTCAAGAACAATCTGAAACATGTATTGAAAACATACAGGGAATTAGAAAAATAAAAAAATATTATTCAAGAGACTATGGAGGCATATGTGAAGAAGTAGCTAATTTAGATCAAATAGATTTATCTAAAGGGGAATGGTTAATATTAACTAGAACAGTTTCAAGACTATTAAAAATAGAAAAAGATTTACGAAGAAAAAATTTATATTTTGAAAGTAATAGAGGTAAAAGTATTAGTGTTTCTTTGAAAAAAGCCATTAAAAACTATGAACTTTTACAACAAAACGTACCTTTGGAAGATAAATATATTAAGGAAATAAAAGAATATGCTGGCACAGAGGAATTAGATTTAAATAAAAATTGGTATGATGCTTTTCAAAATGTTGTTCAAGAAGATAAAGATTATTTATTGGCTTTACTAGAAGCAAAAGAAGATTTAGATGCTAAAGCTCGAATATGGACTTCCACTATTCATGCTTTCAAAGGTGGGGAAAAACAAAACGTTATTCTTTGTTTAGATATGGGAAAGAAAATATTAAAAGCTATCAAAAGAAGTCAAGACAAAGAAGATGAAGAGCATCGAGTTTGGTATGTTGGAATAACTCGTGCAAAAAATAATCTATATAAACTTAAAGCTAAAATAGAAACGAAAGGATATAAGCTATGACTAATAAAGATATATTTAAAGACGCATTTCCACAAGGTAAACAGATTGGCGGAAGTCACTACAAAGACTTTCACATTCAACCTTATGAATTTATTTCTAAGAACGACCTTTCTTTTTTTCAGGGGAACGTTATAAAGTACGTGTGTAGATACTTGAATAAAAACGGAATTCAAGATTTAGAAAAAATAATTCATTATTGTGAATTAGAAATTAAAAAGATGAAAGATATGGGTAACAAGAAATGAATGTTTACACGGAACTAATGGGTTTATGTATTTTAACAATTTATTTATTTGATTTAATATGAGTTGGCAAGATTTTAAAGAAAAAGGCAGAATTGTAGAAGAAAATTTTGCTAAACATTTAGAGAATCCTGTTTGGGCTAACAAACAACAGGATATGTTTGAGCATTGGGATCTTCAAGGGACCTTTAAAGGTAAACTATTAAAGTTTGATGTTAAAGGTATGAAGAAAAAAAATAGGTTCGATAATAAATTTCAAGATGATATTGCTTGGATTGAAGGAACCAATGTTTGGGGTAAACCTGGATGGATAAAAGGCAAAGCTGATTATATTTGTTTTGAAAGAAATGATTATTGGTTGGTGGTTAATAGAGAGGAACTTTATAACTTTGTTGTTGAGAAAGTAAAAGAGAATGGGGCACAACAAGGTAAGGGTATTTATAAAGTTTATCAAAGAGAAGGAAGACAAGACAAAATAACTATGGTGCCTTTCGAGGACATAGAAAAATTAATCGATATACACAAGGTGAAAAAATGATACTACCACAGACAGAATGGGTGCAACCAAAAGAGTTTCCTGATTTAAGTAAATATGATGAAATAGCAATTGACTTAGAAACACGTGATCCAAATTTAAAGAAACTGGGATCAGGAGCCATCATTGGAGTTGGAGAGATTGTGGGGATTGCTGTAGCTGTAGAAGGTTGGTATGCCTATTATCCAATTGCTCATGAACAAGGACCTAATTTAAATAGAAAACAAGTTTTAGATTGGTTTACCGATGTTTGTGCATTACCTTCTAAAAAAATATTTCATAATGCAATGTATGACGTATGTTGGATACGTAAATTAGGTATAAAAATCAATGGTTTAATTATAGATACCATGATTGCAGCGTCATTAATTGATGAAAATAGATTTTCATACACACTTAATACTTTGTCTTGGGCTTTTTTAAAAAAAGGAAAGAATGAAACAAGATTAATTGAAGCAGCTAAGTCCAGAGGATTAGATCCTAAAGCAGATATGTGGAGATTGCCAGCAATAGAAGTTGGAGCTTATGCAGAAAAAGATGCAGAACTAACTTTAGAACTTTGGCAGTTGTTTAAAAAAATAATTCAAGAACAAAACATTCAAGATATTTTTAATCTTGAGACGGAGTTGTTTCCTTGTCTCGTAGACATGCGATTTCTTGGCGTGAAAGTGGACGTTGAAAAAGCTCATAGATTGAAGCAAGAGCTAGCGATACAAGAAGAAATGTTAATCCACTCAATAAAAAAAGAAAGTAACATAGAAGTTCAAATATGGGCTGCAGCAAGTATTGCCAAAGTTTTTGATAACCTAAACGAATCTTATGAGTTAACTGCAAAAACAAAAACACCTTCTTTCACTAAAAATTTTATTACTAATCATAAACATCCTGTAGTGCAGATGATAGCAGAAGCTCGTAAAATAAACAAGATCAGAACCACTTTTATTGATACGATTATTGATCATGCACATTTAGACAGAATCCATGCAGACATCAATCAGATACGCTCAGATGATGGAGGAACTGTAACAGGAAGATTTAGTTATGCTAATCCAAATCTACAACAGATACCTGCCAGGGATCCAGTAACAGGCCCCATGATTCGATCTTTATTTATTCCAGAAAATAATTGTAAGTGGGGGACCTTTGATTACTCGCAACAAGAACCAAGATTAGTTGCACACTATGCATTAAGATTTGAATTACCATCAGTCAATGTAATTGCAGACTCATATGAAAATGATCCATCAACAGACTTTCATAAGATTGTTGCAGATATGGCAGAGATTCCTAGATCAGAAGCAAAAACAATTAACTTAGGTTTGTTTTATGGAATGGGTAAAGCAAAACTTCAAGCAGAACTGGGAGTTCCAAAAGATAAAGCTGAAGAATTATTTTCTAAATATCATGCAAAAGTTCCGTTTGTAAAACAACTAATGAATAAAGCAATGAAGACTGCTGAAAATAAAGGTGAAGTAAAAACTTTATTAGGTAGACGTTGTCGTTTTCCTAAATATGAACCTATCTTATCTGGTTCAGATTGGGGTACTTATGTGCCTGCAGAGGATGAAGAGAGAATGTTACAATTACAAAAAATGGGTGAATGGTTAAAAGATGATGATGGCCAATTTGTTTTAGATGATAAAAGAGAAAAGAAAAAAAATTATTGGCATGAAAATCCAACACGTAGAGCCTTTACTTACAAAGCTTTAAATAAACTTATTCAAGGATCAGCTGCAGATATGACTAAGAAAGCTATGGTAGAACTTTATAAAGAAGGTATATTAGCACATATACAAGTTCATGATGAACTTGACTTTTCTATTGAATCGGATGCACAAGCTGATAAGATAAAACAAATAATGGAACATGCAGTAGATTTGGAAGTTCCTAATAAGGTTGATTATGAATCTGGTCCTAACTGGGGCGAAATTAAATAATATGAGGAACTATGGCTTATTTAAATGCGAATGTACCACCTATCTATTGCAAAATAAGGAAGGAGTATCTTTATGATTTTAAAGAACATCACGGAGAAAGTGAAGACTGTGTGGTCTTCGGTCTATCAAGCATTAGTGGGAAGGCACTCTTATTTCACATTATGTTACCGAATGGTGCGGTCTTTTATAGGTTGCCTATCAGCGCGTTTTTCCAAAAACGTTTTTCTAGATCCGAAGTGCAGGATATGTCAGTCGACACCTTACAACTGTGGAATTGTTTTAGCTATTATCCTAGTGTGCATTGCTTTGATTGGTTGGCTGGTATAAACGGCAAATTTAAAGCAAAAGATAAAAAATTTTATTCAGGACAATACTTATTTACGGTTGACTGGGCACATCCAGAGACTAATATATTGAACACGGAACATTCAGAGATTCCGCAAGAGCACAAGTGTGCACACATAATTGCTTTAGATAATGGCAACTATGCAGCGCAGCCAAACAATAGAATCATTTGGCATGTGAACAGTTACACTACCGATAAGACCTGGCCTGACTACAAGGTACAAAATACAGTGTGGGAAGTAGAGGGTGCGGACTGGGTAACAGAAGATTCTGACAAAATGTTTTATGATATTGAGGAGGATAAGGAATGAGTTTAAATAAAAAATATTGTAGTGCATGTAATCATAGATGTCATTGTGTTGGCGAAGGTTACTTTGTAAACGTA
>Ga0208019_1000604_pt1 | contig 19443 bp, 27 predicted proteins | sample CB_VirMetaG_5_FD_184540 | JGI IMG/M metagenome (GOLD analysis project Ga0208019, IMG submission 184540) | Freshwater to marine saline gradient viral communities from Chesapeake Bay - CB_1508_1D Viral MetaG (SPAdes) (version 4) | ecosystem: Environmental > Aquatic > Marine > Coastal | place: USA...
ATCCACCGTTAATTCAAAGTTTGAAGCTGCTACAGGATTGACAGCTGTAATTGATGATATTTTTATCATCTCTGGTACAGCTCCGGCAGTTAAGGCTTGGAGATTTAACGGGGTTACCTGGGATGTACAAGTTCAGTTTATTGATGGTAATTTATTAGTGGATGGTACTGTAACAGCTCAAGCGATTAATGTGACTGACTTATCTTCAATTAATGCTAATATAGGAACAATAACAGCTGGTGTACTTAAAAGTGATGATAATCTGTTTGTTATTGATCTTGACAATAAATCTATTTATATCTCATAGGAGTAACAAAATGAGTACTCTTTTAAAAGTAAGACCCGGAAATGGCTCTTTATTACATATGACAAGTGATACGAAGACTGAAGCTGCTATGGATTCAGATCCAGTATCAACAACTATATTTCATTCAGACTTACCTTATATACTAATTAGAGAAAGATGGAAGATAGATACTTATTATACTGATCGTAACTGTAGAATATTTGATATTCCAGTTGCAATGAAAACTTTTAAAACTAATAATCCAGATCTTGCATATTTGGTGGTACTTACTGATTCCTTGGGTAATAGATGGATTCATCATCCAATGCCTCATTCGTACTTACAATGGGTTAAGTTCTATTGTAGTGATCAATACGAAATATGTGGAAGCGGTGGTTGGCGGACTATGGACTTTGGTCCTGCCTTACTGGGTGATTCTTATCATCTTTCATTTATTGATGATCTTACACTATTAGATGGTGGTGTGACAGGTAACGGTGCTAATCCAATCGCAATGACATTTAGAACATGGGATGTTGCAGATAACTATATTGCAGTATCTCAAGAACCTGTTGTTAATACAAATTCTCCTTATCGATATTGGTTTTATCCGCAATTATCCGACGATTATACAGACACTCTATTGTGGGGTTATGTAGATTATCTAGAATTTGGTGGTGGTAAGATACGGAATATTAATGGAATTGATGTTACTGAGCTTGAAGTACTATTTCTAAATGTTACTAATAGTTCTTCTGCATTTGAAGTTCAAAAAGACTTCATAAATGATGATATACTAATTACCCCTGATGACTTTATTGTCAATCATATCAATCTTAATACATTTTCCCCATTAGTATCGCATGGGATAAAAGCTACGAATGATATTATTACACCATTGACTACTGGCGGTACTATTGTAGGTAGTAAGGTTGTAGATCTAAATTTCAATCCTGGTAAAGTTGATTCGGCAAATAAACTTATTAATGGTAATGCTCCAGTAGTGGAAATACCTGCTGAAATTGTCGGATCTGGTTGGGATATTGATTTCTCAACACAATCTATACAAAGAGATGGAAAAGATTTTATCAATGCTGCAATGGTACAGAAGTCTATGTATGTTGCAGGGTCTGCTACTTTAGAATTTACACCTAACTTTACTATTACTCCAGGGACAGATGTTAATACACATTCTTTTACAGAAACTGGTAATATTGGTGCTGTGAATGCTAATACTATTTATTTAGCGTCTATAGTATTAGAAAATGGTCAAAAACTGACAAGCATACTTACAATGGCTCCTGGAGATAATTTATTCTTTTACTTAGTTTATGGTTATCGTAATAATGAGGATCCTATACATTACTATACCAGTAATATTAAATTTTATTTAAATATATCCAATACAGGTACATTTACTATTTATATTGAAGATGACGAAGGAAATTCTAGTGTTGGTAACCATTTTCATAGTGTAGTTAGTGCCGGTATTTCGTTACAAACGATGTATATAAGACTCATCTCTCTGGTATCCAGCAGTGACTTGTAAATCCACCACCAGACAGGCTGTCTCTACGACTCTGCTACGTTTGGGAAAAATCTAGGGCAGGGTCAGGGTTTCCAGAGACGCTCTGCGAGGGGGTCTCTTGCAGCCTCAACCCCGTTAAATTAACCCCTTTGCTGCCCCCCGATACTATTATAATCCTAACTGTAAAGTGATAGTAGATAGTATAAAGAATATATAAATCAATTATATAAAGGAAATAAATATGCCCATTCCTGCTTTCTTAGCTCCATTACTTAGCGGTGGATTATCGCTATTAGGTAATGCAGCATTAGCAAAAGGAAAAGATTGGTTAGAAAGAGAAACAGGTGTTGATCTTTCAAAAGCTACTCTTTCAACTGAAGACTTAGCTAAACTTAGACAATATGAAATGGATCATGAAGAAGCATTGATTCGTCTAAGGCAAGAAGATGATAGGCTCCAAAAAGAGATAGATGAAATGTATCTTGTAGATACACAAAATGCAAGAAACATGCAAATAGCTGCATTAGCTCAGGAAGATATCTTTTCAAAAAGGTTCTTATACTATTATGCAACTTTTTGGTCATTCGCTGCAGTAATATATATAGGACTTATCACTTTTGTTAATATACCTCCGAGTAATATTCGTTTTGCTGATATTATTTTAGGATTCTTACTAGGTACAGTGATTGGATCTATTATTCAATTCTTCTTTGGAACTAGCAAATCTTCACAGAATAAAGATGCTATTATTCATCAAACTATTTCAAAAGTTACAGGAGATGGCTAATGCAACTAGGAGAACATCAAGAATCATTTTCTAGAGACGTTATTAAATTACTAACCAGGGCAAATGAACTCGGATATGGTATTCGCATAGGTGAAGTATTTAGAACTTTAGAACAGCAGAAGATGTATATTAAAGCTGGACGGTCAAAGACTATGAATAGTATGCATCTAAAGAAATGTGCTATAGATATTTACTTCACTAAAAATGATAGATTGGTGTACCCCGAAGAGCTTGGTAAATACTGGGAATCTTTAGATTCTCGAAATAAAGCTGGTATGTTTTGGAAAAAGTTTCGGGATGCTCCTCATTATCAACGTACTGTATGATAGATATCAATGCCCCTCATTAATTTGAGGGGTTTTAATTTGCGGAAAAAGTGGTATCTTATATGATAAGCAAATCAAAGACAAAGAATATTGACATACATAATTTACTGGAGAGACTAATGACTACAAAGCTTCGAAATGTTGAAGAAATTTCCTGGGATAATGATCTTAGAGATGTCGCAAACTTTCTTTATGAAAATCTCTTTGTATCTAACCCACAATATCTCCTATCTCATTTGGATAGAAAGTACATTAACATCCGCGTTGATATGCGCACTGGTCACTGTACTGTGACAGATAAGTATGAACACCCACTTAAGCTGACAAAAGAATAAACCAAGAGGTTACTATGAAAATTACTTATGAGGAAGCATTCAAAATGTTTGAAGAAATGTCACATGAATTAAGAATTATCGGAACTACCATATCAAGTGATGGCTCCGTAATTCCTTTTAATTCTACTGAGAAAATATTCAGGCGTAGTGATTTTCTTAGAGCACTTGCAGCAATTGATGCTCTCGAACCTTACGAGGCTCCTAAAAATGGAGGCTAAGGTACAAGCTACAAGAATTTTCATGTGAATATAACTACCTAAGTGGGAAACAAAAATGTACTTAAATGAGAATAAATACTATCTGATGGTCAACCTAAAGCGTGCCGGAGATAAAGGATTACTTCCAGAGAGAAAATACCATACCGCTACTATTGCAAGTCTTATTTATAATAAGCTTGCTAAATGGGAACTAGGAAAGCTGTATATAACTGATTTTGGAGAAATGACTCTCAAGAATAATACTAAACCTAATTGGCATAGGTGGCTTGCAAATCTAAGCAATATTGCTAAAGTTCGTAAAACAGATATAAGGAGAAATGGCTAATGGAACGTATGACGTTTGATGAAGGTTTGGCATTATTTGAAGAGTTTGCGAAGAGAGTAGATTCTGAAAACGTTTCTTCCGATACCTTGGTTGTAGATAGAGACACTTTCATGGCGGCAATGATTAAAAGAGGTCTCGTAAAGATACCAACCTATGAGGAGGTAGAAAGCTAAAAGGAGAATTGCTGTGAACATCAAGTTGATAATAACTCACTTAAGCATCATTGCTTTGGGTTTATTTATAGGATGGCTTATGGCGCCTCCAGACAAACCTTTAGAGTCTACAATGCCTAAAGCAGAAGTACCAGAGGAGAAACTTCATAAGAATGTAATTGAACTTACTTTCTTATATACTGAAAAGGAGAATAGAGTGTTCTAAACATTTTATTTAACAAATCCTTAACAGTACTTTTACTACGTTTATACTATTGTATAGACAAGATACTTACCTAAGAGGGACAGAAATGAGCTAAAAACTACCTTGAAAAACACATGAGTAAAAGTAACCATTGAACATCTAAGAGATAATACTATTGATGTTTATAGTCTCTGTAGCAGATCTTTCAGATATACTTGATTGAGGTATGAAATGAAAAAAGATTTGAGTATCTTCGATCCTATTATCGCAGTAGGTGATTTTGTAAAGAAAGATGTTGTAATTATTACAGGAGATATCCCAGATCTTGTAAAAGCATATTTCGAAGCAAAAGATGCGATCATGGAAAACTGGTCAAGACTTTTCAAATCTAGGGAAGTTGTTATGGATTCGAAAAGAAGACAAATAGCAATAGATGAGCTTCCTGATACAATGTCTCATAACGACTTTGCAAGGCAAGTAAAGCTTATCCAATCAAGTCGCGTTAGATAGGCTTAAATAAACCCCTGGCATTATGCCAGGGGATTTGGTGTGGTTTATTTTTTTTTTTTCGCTTAAGACTGTAATCTATATTACTGCTTAGGCGGTAATATATGGAGGTTTGATGAAGACAACTGTACGGAAATTTCAAATAACCGTCTACAGTGTTTTCTTTAGTCTACTTGGTATGGTTATATACTTCAGTATTGCAGTCTTTGGGTATAAACTTTATGCTATTCTTTCATTAACAATCTTTGGATTATTTTGGAATAATTAATGAAAAATACCTTTTTAAAATCTTTAAGATTAAGAATATGTTCTGAAATTGCTCCTCAAAACCCATTAAAATATCTTAAAAATGTGGAAGTAGAGGATTATATCGATGAAGTAATTGCAACAGTATATTTATATACACGAACAAAAAGAGGTATTAATAAAACTATTTATTTAGCAGAAGTTATCTCAGCAATAGGTCATAGAATACGAACAATACTTAAGCAAAAGAAGAATTCTGCGCTTGCTGCTAAAACAGGTGCTTTTATGTTATACTCATTTGAGGAAATGGGTATGCTTGAAGTAGTTTTAGGACAAAGCAGAAACAATCACGGTCAATATGTAATACATGTTCTTGATGATGAGATGATATGCGAACTTTGGCGTTCTTTAGAACCTAATAAAATAGAGAAGCTCCCTTCAGAAGCTGCTTATGCTCCCTGGGTAAGCACTAAACACGAGACAGGCGCTTTCATGGTTAAGACAGGAAATAAAGGAGTTCTGTCTACAATTACTTTGAAGACTCATCCCATATTGTTTGATTGTTTAAACAAATCACAAAGAGTGGGTTGGAAAATCAATCGTGAAATCTTTGAATTATACGCTTGGGCTTTGCGAAACAAGACAAGAGCTTTTTCTGATATATGGGAACAAACTAATCCAGAAGCCCGTCAAACTAAATTACGAGAAGCAAAAGCGATTGGAGATATTGCAGAGATTTTCTTAAATAAAATATTTTATCATTTATATTATTATGACTTCAGAGGTAGAAAATACCCCGCCACAGCTTATCTACATGAGCAAGGAACAGATCTAGCTAAAGGACTTTTATTGCGAGAAGATAAGAAACGAATTGGAAAGAAAGGATTCTTCTGGCTCCTCGTATCGATTGCTAACAACTGGGCTGGAGATGCAGGTAGAGAAGATGGAGTTAAGACTGATAAGATACCACTCGAAGAAAGATACTATTGGTCTTTAGATAATGAGGAGATTCTTATTTCTTATGCAATTTCGCCAAAGGTAAATCAGGGTTGGATGGAAGCAGATAAACCTTGGCAATTTCTTGCTGCATGTATTGAATTATCAAAAGTACGATTGTGGCAAGGTGCTATGAAGAAACACACTGATGATGAATTTGGATATGAGTCACATCTTGAAGTTTATATTGATGGCTCTAACAATGGAAGTCAGCACTTATCAGCACTTACTAAAGATGATATTACTGCCCCTCATGTTAATCTGGTTCCCCTGGACTTGCCCGGTGATCTTTATAAATATGTAGCAGATCATGTATGGGAAAGACTACAAAAACTTGTAGATGAGATGACTAAAAGAGAGATAAAGGAGTGTGAGACATTAATTGATAATTTAATTGAACTGAAAAAACAAATTAATGAGGCTGAACCTAGAAGCGATCACAGGAAAGAATTGGTAGAAGCTATTAAGGCTTTTAAACATGAGAATAGTAATTTGATGGAGATGGCTTCAGCAGTCTTTTGGAATAGAATTAAAGATCCAAAACATAAGAGAAAGATTGTTAAACGTAACGTGATGACACTTCCTTACGGTGGCACACCATATGGTCTAGGACAACAAATAATTGATGATTCTAAAAAACATGGAATTGAACAATTATTATATATGGAACATAAATGGGGTGCTTTTATGGGAAGAGAGGTTTATGAGACTTGTAAAGAATCTTTGCAACGTCCTATGCAACTTCTGTCTGTCTTTGAGCAAGCAGGTCGTAAGGCTGAAAGTGAAGGAAGATTTCTTGAATGGACAGTTCCTGTTACTAATTTTCCAGTAATTCAAAACTACACACAGGGTAGAGTTAAAAAGACATGGGTTCAATACGGGCCTCCTACAGGTGAAAGGATCAGCACAGGATATTTTGAAAATACACTTCAATTAGCGATCTGTTTTATTGAAGATTCGATTCCAACTAAACGTAAACAAGCTCAAGGGGCATCTCCTAATGCTATTCATAGTTTAGATGCTGCTCATTTAGCCATGACAGTATCTCAGGCTGAATTTCCTGTAACTACTGTACATGATTCATTCGGTAGTCTTTTAGCTGATATGCCAGACTTGTTTACACTAATTCGTAAAACATTTGTAGAACTATACGAAGAAGATCCTCTTACATCAATAATGAATGATATTGATGGTGATATATCAAATGTTCAAATCGGTACGCTAGATTTGAAATTGATATTAGATTCTGAGTATTGTTTCTGCTAGGAGTATATTTTATGAGAGTATTTACAAATGCAGAAGAAATAAATGAAGCTCCTAAACCCGTTTATGATTTCATTGAAACTCTGCTAAAACAATGTGAACTTGAAGATGAAGATGCATATGCTAAAGACGCCTTTAACAGTATCTTTGGCGGTGCTTTCTATTTGGTTGAAAATGAGGAGGACTTAAAATCAATCTACACAAGTACAGAAAGCAACCTCCCACCCGATGAACAGGAAGAAATTTGTGGAGGATGGGCTTCCATAGTTGAAAAGGCTGATGTATTTGATACATGTGAACATATTTTGGACGGTACATATGTACAAATTTTACTATGTACAAACAATGAAGGAGGAAACACTTTTATAATTCCAAGGGGTATTGCTGATAAATGCGATAACATTAGACGATCTATCATGCTTACAAAAGAGGCTTGGCAAAATAATGAAGGTCACTAGGCGATCACCGTTCTCAGGTAAACTACGACGCTTAGATCTAGATATAACGCAAGAGCAAATTGACAGATGGCTTAGTGGAGAGTTGATACAGAATGTATTTCCGCATCTATCTGCCGGTGAACGTGAATTTCTTAAGACAGGGATTACTGAAGAAGAATGGAATGATACATTTAATACTAAAGAATAAATTCATTAAACAGTAAAGAACCCGTTAAATTAACCCTTAAGGGTAATCAAATTAATTAAAGAAAGGTAATAAGATGACAGTTATTTTGAACGATTGTGAGCTGTGGTTTGCTAAGCTTGATCCCAAACGTCCTTCCGCTAAGTTTAATAAGAAGAACCCCACTTGGGAGCTTCAAATCAGAACTACTGATAAAGAACAAAAGAAGCAATGGGAAGAAGCATCCCTTAGTGTAAAAGCAGTCATTCCTGATGAAGAAGACCTGAAACCTTACTATCGTGTCAATCTTCGAAAGAAAAGTATTAAAGCCGATGGTGACCCAGCATCTCCAGTAGAAGTCGTAGATGGTAATTTAGATGCCGTAAATCCTAATAGTATTGGTAACGGTTCAATTGGTAATATTCGCCTGTTTCAATATGAGTACCCAAAAGAGGATTCAAATGAAAAGGGTATTGCATCTATTATGATGGGTGTTCAGCTGACTAAACATATTGTTTATAAGCCGAAGAAAGACCCTAATGATGAATTTGGACAAACATCAACAGAGGTCATTACTCCTGCTGAAGAAGAGGATGAGGATATCACTTTTGAAGGTGGAGATAAAGAGGAAGCTTCAACAACCCCAACACCCAAAGGAAGTTCTCCTAAAATCGAGAAACCGGAAGATTCATTCTAATAGGGTGTAATTGAAACTGGCCACCCTTAATTGGGTGGCCTTTAAATTGAATATAGAGGAGATTTCTTATGTCAAAAAGATATTATATTTTCTTTAAGGATAAAATAGTTAAGACAACAGACCTACCTGATGATGCATTAAAGATAGAGTATGTATGTGATGATCATCATATTGAAATTTATTCAGATTGTGGTGTAATGGAGTATAAACTTACAAATAGAGATCAATTGGCAGACCATCTCATAATGCTTGAAAGACGTCAATGGATGAATAAATCTGATAGGGAGCGATTGAGAAAAGTTAAAACTTCTTTAGAACCAATTGGCTCGGTATCCGGTCGATCTCTCGCTGAGCATATAGATCCTCCGCATTACCAAGGTTTTATAAAAGATATGCAATGGATTGAAGCGAAACAATATACAATTCCAGACTTTGCTTCAGCTGTTCAAATGCAAGTTGAAAAATATATCGATCGTAATGGTGGGAAGGATCATACTGTACAAGAACTGTTAAAAGCACGTTGGTACTTAGATTTCTGGATTGCATATGAAGCTAATAATCGTAATCCTATTAAGGTAGCAGATGTGCCAGCTATTATAGAGAAAGTAAAATCTAGTTAGGAGCATAAATGTCACGTTATGTATTTGACATAGAGGGTAATGAATTACTTAAGAAGTGTACTAGAATGTGGGTGTTACGTACTAAGAACCTTGATACAGGTGAAAAACAGAGATTCTTAGAAGGAGATCTTAATTGGAAAAAGGTATTTGATGAAGCGACTTTAGTAATTGGTCATAATATTCTTGGTTATGATGTACCTTTGCTTGAGAAACTTTTTGATTATAAGTTTCCAAAGACATGTAAAATGCATGATACTTTGATTATGTCTCGTGTACTCGATTATCGAAGATTTGGCATGAGAGGACATAGTTTAGAAGTATGGGGTATTGTAAAAGGTTTTAAAAAGATTGATTGGCGGTTAAGAGCTGAAGAATTAGGACTCTGTAAGTCGACTGATCCAAAAGGGGCTGAATTCTGGCAGTGGCATCCTGAAATGGACAAATATTGTGAACGAGATGTAGATTTGAATGAATTGATCTATATCGAAGATTTACTACCAGAGTTTATGAATCTTAAGGTTCTTAATCCTTTTATTGTTCCTTATATGCAAGCAGAACATGCAGCAACTAAATGGCAAACAAGAGCTGAATGGTTAGGATGGCCTTTTGATAAAGAAGGTGCTATAAAACTCTTTAATAGGCTTGATGAAGAAAAAACTAAAATACATAATATTTTATATGATCGTCTAGGTATGAAAGCTGTAATTGTAGATAGAATTCCTAAGTCAAATCCTCCTGAAGCTCAATTTAAAGAACCTAGATGGACGAAAGACGGAGCTTATCATTCTCATACAGCTAACTGGTTTGACGTGGAACCGGTTTGTGGCTATGATCAAGAAACTATTGATGAACTTAATGAAGAATTTGGTGGTAATTTAACTTCAAGACCTATTGATGGTCCATATTGCAGAGTACAATTTGAGCATCTAGAACTTACCTCTTCAAATGATGTTAAACTATTTCTATATAGAAATGGATGGGAACCTTCTGAATGGAACTATAAGTTTAATCCTGAAACAAAGAAGAAAGAAAAGACATCACCTAAGATTGTAGAAGATGATCTTGAACTTCTAGGTGACGATGGTAAACTTTATTCAGATTTCTTAACCATTAGCAGTCGATACAACAATCTGAGAACTTGGATTGAAAATGTTGATGATGAAGGTAACTTACATGGTGATTCTATTGTGATTGGAACACCAAGTATGCGTACAAGACATCAGATCATTGTAAATGTTCCTTCAGGTGATAGTCCTTGGGGGAAAGAAATGAGGCAACTCTTCACTCATCCTCCAGGATGGAAACTTATAGGTGCTGATTCATCAGGTAATCAGGCTAGAGGTCTTGCACACTATTTAGGTGATGAAGAGTTCATTGATATTATTTTAAATAAAGATGTACATATCTATAATGCAACTAAGTTAATTGGTGTATTAGATGATATGGGTATTGAGCATAACTTCACACCTGAATCATTTAGACCTAAAGCTAAACGAATATTATACGCATTTTTATTTGGCGCATCAGGAGGTAAACTATGGAGTTATATATTTGGCGCACAAGATAAACATAAAGGTAATAAGTTAAAGAAAGGTTTTCTGAAAGCAGTACCCGGATTCAGTGAGCTTATTGAAAAGCTTGAAAACATATATGGATCAACTTCACAATCTGGATATGGCTATATTCCATCAATTGCAGGAAACAGGATATATGTCGATTCATTTCATAAACTTCTTGTTTATCTTCTCCAAGCAATGGAAAAAGCTACTTGTGCAGCAGCTCTGATGTTAGCAGTAGAGAAACTTGAAGAAGAAGGAATTCCTTATAGACCTCTTATTCATTATCATGATGAAATAGATTATGCAACTCCTGAAGAATATGCAGAAAGAGCCGCTGAGATTGGTGCTTGGGCGTTTCGAGAGGGACCGAAACTATTTGATGTGACTATTATGGATGGTAATGCTAAGATTGGAGATAACTGGTATGATATTCATTAGAGAGATTTACTAATGTCTAATGCTCATCGAATAGAATTAATTTTAAAACTTATAGACAACTGTCGAATTACAAATATTTCTATAGAAAATCTTGGTATGCAAGGTATTAATGTTAAATTAGAAGGTCCATATTTTAGTTTAACTTATTTGACATCTGATAGAGAAGAAGCTTATACTATATTTAATACTGCAACAAACAAAATAGAAGGTATGCTATGAATAGGCGATTATTTTTGAAAGGACTGCTTGGATTGGGTCTCGCAAGTATTGCACCTATTAAGGCGGAACAAAAGAGACCTAACTTTGATTTAGCTAAAGCAGCAGATACGGTATTAGGTATCAAAAGAAACCCTTGTCTAGATCTTACAACTTCAAAATGTTCTAAAGCAAAGCTTTTATACTATGCTAATGGTTATGGAGCTTCTCCAGCAACTATTGCTAAGATTCGTGCAGGTGGTTGGAAATAGTAATATACATGTAATGAGGATTAATTATGGGTTCTTTTGACAGTGTGTTTGTAGAATGTTCTAAATGTGGTAATAAGATTGAATTCCAATCAAAAGCTGGAGATTGTAAATTGAAAGAATATCACTATATTAGTGTTCCAGCGGATATTGCAATGGATTTAAATGGTAAAGAAGCTATTTGTAAAGAATGTCATGCATCTATTAAGTTAATGATACCACGACATCTTACTCGTATTTCAATGGAAATAGTGCATGGAGGTTCAACACTAATTGGCGATCGATATGATTGATATAATGAAACTTCACTGCAAAGATTGTAAGTATCATACAACAACAGGTGATGTAGATTGGGGTATCTGTGAATACCCTGTACCTTTTTGGGTAGAAGAGTTAGATCCAGCAGTAAGTCCTAATTTACCGGCCTGTCTTTGTAATATATTTGAGTATTTTGAAAAAGAACCTGCATGGACTCAATCGGTACCTGAAGGTGTTATTATAAATACTCCAGATAAAGTTAAAAAGAAAATCTCAATACCAACATTGAAGAAAAAATCTGCAGCAAATATAAAGATTTAGAGGTGAAGAAATGAAGGATATGGACGATTGTGAGACTCTTGAAGAACATTCTGAATTGGCTGAGCAACTTTATGAAGAAACTGAAAGGGAATACAAGACTAGAGAGGAGGAAGAACTTCTAAAATCTCTTTCAGAAAGACAAACGGAACAGGAATATGAAGACGAAATAGCACAAAATTATATTCTTGAGAGACAAGAGCTTGAAGACTTTGAAAATACTGAAATCAATGAAAGTGAGTATTGGGAGAGGCTCTAATGGCTCAACATTTCATGGATAAAGCTAGTTGGCTCTGGTCTATAGGTGAGGCTCCTGAGAATTGGTATCTGTATTTCAAGGAAACTGTAGTTTTATGTGATCTTCGAGCTGAAATGAATAGATGGGATCGAATGTATAAAAGATATTCACGACGATCAATTAAAGACAAGGAGAATGTAGATGCCATTACCTTTGATTGATGGAGATGTTCTTATACATTTAGCTTGCAGAGATCTCTGGAAAGAAAAAGCAAAGATTGATAAGCGTAATAATATATCTTTTGTTAAATTGGATCAAGATGGTCATAGAGAAGTTGCAGAATTTACGAAAGAAGAAAAGTCAAGACTTTTAAGAAAGTATTGGAAAATATTTCATGAAGATCTTAAAGAACTTTTAAGTAATCTATATTGTACTGACTTTCTTATGGCTGTTAAAGGTTCAGGGAATTTTAGAGATACTCTTTATCCAAACTATAAAGCAAATCGTTCTAACTCCACTATGCGAAGTTTGTCAAGTAATTTTGTTCCTGTAATGCGCAAACTTGCCGTACATGAAGGGCTTGCAATATCTTCAGATGGTAGAGAGGCTGATGATTTTTTAAGAATTTGGGCTGAAGAATGTAAATCTATAAATAAAGAATATATCATTTGTAGCATTGACAAAGACTTAAAGTGTATTCCTGGCAAATACTACAATATTAAAACAAAGAAGTTGGAAGTAATTTCTGAAGATACTGCAAAAAGGAATTACTATGGACAATTGCTACAAGGCGATCCTACAGATAATATCCCTGGTATTCCCGGATGTGGTCCAAAAACTGCAAGTAAGATGTTAGCAGATTGTATTACTGATGAAGAATTTCAAGAAGAAGTAGTTGGGCAGTATATTGTAGAATACGCAGATGATTGGTATCAGTATCTACTATCTAACGGTAAAATGATTCATTTGCAGAAAAACATAAATGATTATTTTGCTATCACTAACTGGCCTGTTGTGCAAGGATTAATATAATAAATGAAATTTGAAGGTGACATCCCCACTGTAAGTACTTCTATTGTTGTACCTAAGTTTCAAAATGGACATTGGAGATTTCCAGAACAGATGGGTGATGGTGTTGGGTTTATCTATGTCATACGTGACAATTATATGAAAAGATTTTACTTAGGTAAAAAACTTTTTCGAGGTACAGGTAAACTTAATAAAGGTAAGGAGTCGAACTGGAAGAAGTATACTTCATCTTCTAAGCTCTTAGCAGAAATGCTTAAAGAAAGACCTAAAGAAGAGTTCGACTTTATTTGTCTTGAGCAGTATCAAACCAAAGGGACTCTTTCATATTCTGAAACATGGTCATTATGTCATGTAGAGGCTCCTACAAACGATGATTGGTATAATCGTTTAGTAGAAAAAGTTTCATGGAATGTGAAAGAACAAATAACAGATCGTCATAAAGAACGTTTGAGAGCAGCAATATCTATGGAGTTATTTGATGAATAAGATTAATACTTTTATAGCAACAATAGCTGGTATTCTTTTTATAGTTCTTGCAAGCATACTCAGTTATGAATTAGTTGCAGAATTTATTAAAAAGGGATTTCTTAATAATTTAGAAATATTTATGTCTATGGTAATTTCAGGGGTGATATTAAGTGTAGCATCTGTCGATAGGAGACATTAATGGGAGATATTGCAGTACGCAATCAACCTTGTTTAGATCCTAGTTGTGGCTCTAGTGATGCAAGACAGATATACGGTGATGGTACATCATTCTGCTTTTCATGCCAAGAGTTCTTTTCAAAAGAAGAAGGAGATGGTGTAGCTATAGTGGAAGAAAGAAAACAAACTTCAAGTCCAAGTCCTTATAAAAAGCTTTCTGTTGATGATATTTTAGAATTACCTATTCGTGGTTTTGCAGATAGAGCTATTAAGAAAAAAGTTAATGAATATTATGGTGTAAGAGTTTCATACGATTCAAATGGTGCTATTGAAAAACATTACTATCCATACGGAAATAATTCTTGGAAAGTAAGAACATTACCAAAAGTATTCTCTTGGTTTAATAAAACCAATGCACTTTTCGGACAAGATAAGTTCAATGGTGCTGGTAAACGTTTGATTATTTGTGAAGGTGAGATCGATACTTTAAGTGTTGCTTTAGCGTATTATGATAAATATGATAAAATCTATCCAGTAGTAGGAATGTCCTCTTCCAGTATGACTAAATCATTACTTGAAAATAGGGATTGGATTAGATCTTTCCAAGAAGTAGTTTTATGCTTAGATGAAGATGCTGCTGGTGAAAAAGCAGTAAATGAAGCTGTTAAGATTATTGGTATTGATAAAGTAAAATTAACTAAGTTACCATATAATGATGCTAATGATGTTCTTACAAAAGATGGTTCCTACAGATTACTCCAATGTATCTATGATGCAGCTCCTTATATACCTTCAGGAATTATCGGTAAAGAAGCCTTGTGGGATGCTCTTATTGAATATAATAGTAAGCCTTCGCATCCTTATGCACCTTGTCTGCATGGCATTAACTCTAAGCTGAAAGGTAAACGCGAAGGAGAGATCGCATTATTCATTTCTGGAACAGGTAGTGGTAAGAGTACAATGCTACGTGAAGAAATGTTAAATATTCTAGAGACAACTAATGATAGAATTGGTATTGTTAGTTTAGAAGAAGCACCTGCTGAAACTGCAAGAAAGCTTGCTGGTATGCAATTAGAAAGAAATCCTGCAAATGAAGAAATCCCTTTAGAAGAACTTAAAGTTGGTTTTGATAAAGTTTTTGGAGACGACAGGATTATATTGCTTGACCACCAAGGATCTATTAATGATAATTCTATTATCGACCAGCTAGAGTATATGGCACTTTCTGGTTGTAAGTATCTATTTATAGATCATATCACAATCCTTGTCTCTGAAGGTGTAGATAATCTGACAGGTAATGAAGCTCAAGATAAAGTAATGAATGATTTACTTCGTCTTACAAAACGACACCCTATATGGATTGGTCTTGTATCGCATTTACGGAAAGTTCAGACGGGGCAAAAATCATTTGAGCAAGGGAAGTTACCAACATTAGATGATATTAGAGGTTCAGGTTCCATTAAGCAAATTAGTTTTGATATTATCGCATTTGCTAGGAATATGGAAGCAGAAGATGATAGAACAAGAAATACGATTAAGATGAGCGTATTGAAGTCCCGATTTACAGGACTTACAGGAAGGGTGGAAGGTGCTATGTACAATCATACTACTGGAAGATTGGCATATTTACCGAATATACCTGAAGAACAACAATTTGTAAGAGTAGGTTAGTTAATGAGAACTGAAGGACTACCAACAGAGTATCAGTACTTTATAGCGCTTAGTAAGTATGCGAAATGGCTTCCTGAAAAAGCGAGACGAGAGCAATGGATTGAAACAGTTATTCGATATCTCGATTTCTTTAATCAAAGATTTAAACTTAAAGATGTTTATGAAGAATTGTTCGATGCGATTTATAATCTAGAATCTATGCCATCCATGCGTGCCTTAATGACTGCAGGTATCGCATTAGATATCGATAATGTCGCTGGATTTAATTGCTCATATAGAGAAGCCTCTGGTAGTGGTGATACTATAGAAGTTCTTACAGATGAAATGTTAGAAGCAGGTCTTGAAAAACCTATTTCAATTAATATAAGCACACCTATTTCTTTTGATGAAATTATGTATATCTTAATGTGTGGAACAGGTGTAGGATTTTCTTGTGAAAGACAAGTAATCGCAAGTCTCCCTATAGTCGGAGAAAAGACACCAAGAAAGATATATGAAAGAACTAATGAAAATTTTCCAGGAGTTGATCCTGCAGAACTATCTACTTTTAACAGTTTAATAAATACGATTATTGTTGCAGATAGTAAATATGGTTGGGCATCTGCATTACGTATCCTTATTGTAGAACTTTATAACGGTAATTTCGATATTCAATGGGATACATCATTAGTACGTGCTGCTGGGACACCATTAAAAACATTTGGTGGAAGAGCGAGTGGACCAGAACCTCTTGACGATTTGTTCAGATATGCTGCAAATCTATTTCGAAATGCCGTTGATCGAAAGCTTACTAGTATTGAAGTCCATGGACTCGTCTGCAAGATTGCTGAAATTGTTGTTGTAGGTGGAGTTCGTAGGTCCGCTCTTATTAGTCTGAGTAATCTCAGTGATGATCGTATGAGGTATGCTAAGACAGGGCAATTTGGACTTACCAATCCTGAATACTACCTTGCAAATAACTCAGTAGCTTACGATGAAAAGCCTGAAGTAGAAATTTTTATGCGTGAATGGCTTGCATTAGTTGAATCTAAATCTGGTGAACGAGGGATTTTTAATAGAGAAGCTTCGCAGATTCAAGCTGCTAAGAATGGTCGAAGAGATCCTTGTTATGAGTTTGGTACTAATCCATGTTCTGAAATTATTCTTCGTGATAGACAATTCTGTAATCTTTCTGAAGTAGTTGTAAGAGCTACAGATGAGTTTGAAGACTTAGAGAGAAAAGTTATTAATGCAACTATCTTAGGAACTCTTCAAGCAACTTTAACTGACTTTATATATCTTAGTCCTAAATGGAAAGAAAACACAGAAGAAGAAGCTCTTCTAGGTGTATCGTTAACAGGTATTATGGATCATCCTATCTTAAGTGGTTCTGAAAATGGTTGGTTTATTAAAGATGATTCTGGACACCGTCAATGGATAGATCTCGCAGAAACTCTTGAACGCCTTAAAGATACTGCTATTGAAACTAATAAGATTTGGGCTGACCGCCTTGGAATCAATCACGCAGCAGCTATTACATGTGTTAAACCTAGTGGTACTGTCTCACAGCTTACTGACGCTGCTTCAGGTATTCATGCAAGACATGCACCTTACTATATTCGTAGAGTACGTGCTGATATTAAAGATCCTCTAGCGAAATTTATGAAAGATAAAGGGTTCCCATGGGAGCCTGCTGTTTCAAGTCCTGAAACTGTTTCTGTATTCTCATTTCCTATTAAAGCACCTGAATCTTCTATTATCTTTAGAGATGATAGAACTGCAATTGAACAATTAGAGCATTGGCTCACATACCAAAGACATTGGTGTGAACATAAGCCTTCAATTAGTATTAATATTAAAGATCATGAATGGTTAGAAGCCGGTGCATGGGTTTATGAACATTTTGATGAGATGAGTGGAGTAAGTTTCTTTCCGCATGATGGCGGATCATATGAACAAGCTCCTTACGAAGATATTACTAAAGAACAATATGAAGTCTTACTTGCTAAGATGCCAAAAGATGTTGATTGGACTGGTCTAGGTGAGTATGAAACTGAAGATCACACTACAGCTATGAAAGCAATGGCATGTACAGGTAATGTATGTGAAATCGTAGACTTAACTAAATAAGTTTTAGCGGTATAGGTTAGTGCTATTCCCCGAGGCGTCCGTCTTTTAAGCACCGTCTAGGTTCCTATACCGCTTTTTATTTGGAGATATAATGAGTAGGAAAAAGTTTAAAATATTATATCCGAAAGACCATGAGCTTGCCGGTAAAGAGTTTAAACCGGGTCCAAAGAAAATGATCGTAATGAACTCTAATGGTATTTTCTTTATATATTCTGGCGAAACATATTATCCAGGAATCACCAAGCTATCTAATATACTTCCTAAATATGATGTATATTGGACAGTTCCTTAAATATAAAGAGTTTGAAGAGACACTAATATATTGACAAGGTATTAAACATAAACGAAAGATATTTTAAGATTAAGAGGTAATATGGATGAATAGTTATACTATTTACCAAATGTTAAGAATTATTGAAGATGAACCAAGTAAGAATGCGAAGATTGCTTTTCTTGAAGAATTTCTCGAAGATAGTGAATTCCTAAGAGTTATAAAAGCTGCATATGATCCTTTTATCACTTATGGTACTGTACAGATTAAGCTTCCATTATGTGGAAACGGTGATTTTAAGGAAAGTACCTATACAGTCCTAGATAGACTAGCTAGTCGAGAACTTACAGGACATAATGCTCAAGATGCTATTACTAAAGAATTGTCATCACTAAACGGCGAATCTCAACTACTTTTTAAGCATATTCTCAATAAAGATCTTCGAGGTGGTTTTAACACTAAGTCTATTAATAAGGCGATGCCAGGATTAATTCCTGAAGTACTTTACATGCGTTGCAGTCTTCCAAAAGAAGTTAAAATTAAAAACTTTGATTGGCAAAATGGTGTATTCAGTCAAGAAAAACTTGATGGAATGTTCGCTAGAATTAATTACAACAGAGGTGAGATTATAGTCAGTACCAGAAAAGGTAAAATATTTGACCCAGAACTTTTTCAAGAACTTAGAAGAGCTTTTATTGAAGTCGCAGCACCAGGTTATCAATATCATGGTGAACTTCAAGTAGTTCGAAATAGTAAAATACTTAATAGAAAAACCTCAAATGGTGTGTTAAATCATTTATTAAGCGGTAAAGGAATATTAGCTGATAATGAAGCTGTTATTTTTACTTTCTGGGATTTAGTTCCTTTAGATTTTATTTCAGATGTTACTAAATGGACCACACCTTATACAGATAGATATGGTTTCCTTCAAATAATTCAACATCCTTTGATTAGATTAGCAAATACTAAGATCGTTTATACATTTGAAGCAGCTAAAGCTCATTTTGAAGAAGTACATTCAAATGGTGGTGAAGGGACAATTTTCAAAGACCCCACAACTCCTTGGAAGAATGGTACATCTAGATTACAAGTAAAAATGAAGGCTGAGAAAGAAGTTGAAATGCTTGTTACAGGCTTTGTTGAAGGAAAAGGTAAATTTGAAGGTACGCTTGGTTCGATGACTTGTGAGTCTAGTGATGGTGGACTGGTTGTTAATATCTCAGGGTTTACCGATGAAGAACGTAATGAGATTTGGAACAATCAAAATGAATGGTTGAATGAAATTGTAACTGTTCGTTATAATGAAGTGATTGATGCAAAAGATAAGGAGA